>Ga0082212_10000077_pt1 | contig 137267 bp, 127 predicted proteins | sample TergutNt197P3_FD_71548 | JGI IMG/M metagenome (GOLD analysis project Ga0082212, IMG submission 71548) | Neocapritermes taracua P3 segment gut microbial communities from Petit-Saut dam, French Guiana - Nt197 P3 | ecosystem: Host-associated > Arthropoda: Insects > Digestive system > Gut ... | reverse complement strand
TGGTTGAGTGTGACCAATGGAGGTTCTTCCTGCTCGAAGGGCGATCTTGGGGAGCTGGGTGGTCTTGCCCGAACCAGTTTCGCCGGCGACCACGATGACTTGGTGGGTACGCAGGAGGTTCTCAATCTCATCGCTGTGGGCTGCGATGGGTAATGTCGGGTCGATCTCTAGGTTCACGAGCTACACCATGGAACTCTCAGATCTGGATTCCTGCCAAGTCGGGCAGCCTGTGCTGCGGAGCGCGCCAGCACGACTCGCAGCACCCTCCGCGGAATGACAGCGAGATGAGGCTGTACGGAAAGACAGCCAGGTGGGACTGTGCGGAATGACAGTGGGGTGGGGCTGTGCGGAAAGACAGAGGAGGCAGGGTTGCGCAGTCGCCCACACACGTCACCCTGCGGAGCGAAGCGACTCGCAGGGTCCAGACTACCCAGTTGTTCGTATATAGTATCTGGATTCTGCGAGTCGCTTCGCTCCGCAGAAAGACAAAGAGGTGGGTCTCCGCAGGACGACGATGACAAGAGCAGGTATTCCACGCAAAGTAATCTACCGTAGGCTTGGGTCATGACCTGTTCGTGTAAGACCACCAACTCGATTCTCCTGGAATTTCCTCTACGCGTTATGCCAGATTCTGATCTCCTTGCTGACTTCACAACTATCCGAACCGGTGGACAAGCCGACCAGCTCATCGTAGCGAAAGACACCACCGAGATGGTCGCGATCACTCGTCAAGCGGATGCCACCGACACCCCACTGCATATTCTCTCTGGCGGATCAAACACTCTCATCTCTGATGAGGGTTTTCGCGGTACGGTGATGGTCGTCGCCGCCCAAGGGGCTCGAGCCTGCCCCACCGATGGCGGTTTCATCCTCCATGCCAATGCTGGTGAAGTTCTTGACTCACTCATCGAGGAAACCGTGAAACGAAGGTGGTCCGGTCTCGAACTGCTCTCTGGGATCCCAGGACTTGTCGGTGCAGCCCCCATTCAAAACGTGGGTGCCTACGGAGCAGAAGTTTCCTCTGCGATTCTCAGTGTCACGGCCTATGACCGAAGTCAGCAGGAAGTGGTCACACTTGAGAATCAGCAGTGCCACTTTGGTTACCGTACCTCACTGTTCAAAGAGAACCCTGGGCGCTATGCAGTTCTGAGTGTCGATTTCTTCGTCAGTCATGACCCATTCAGCTCCCCCATCAACTACACCGATGTGGCCACACTGTTACACCTCGACATGGGCGAGAGGGTTCCCCTCGCTCAAGCCCGCGAAGCCGTGCTCGCCGTACGTGCCTCCAAGGGAACACTTCTCAACGTGAACGACCACGACACCTGGAGTGCAGGCAGCTTCTTCACTAACCCCCTGATCACCACCGAGATTTCCGATCAACTCCCCAAGGAAGCACCTCGCTTCCCTCAAGAAGATGGGACGATCAAAACCTCAGCTGCTTGGCTCATTGAACACGCTGGTTTCGAGAAAGGGTATGGAACCCAAGAAGCTACACTGTCCACAAAACATGTGCTTGCCGTCACCAATCGTGGAGGTGCAACCACAAGTGAAATCATTGCTCTTGGTCGAGAAATTCAACAGGGTGTACAGAAGAAATACGGCATTACTTTGACTCCTGAACCCACGCTGGTGGGGATGCCATGGTGAGCCCTGGCAGGCGAAAAGCGCGGGACCACACTTTGCGTCGCTGGGTTAGCTCGTAACACTCCATCCTCGGGTGAAGCCACGCTCCGCGACCTGGAGCAGTACGCGAGGAGATGATTACTCCATCATCACACACCAGGCGGTGCATGTGACTTTGTGGGCTACGCGCACGGCACCCCAGACAGGTACGAAGTGGAACCGACACCTCAGGCCTCGTCACTATCGTTGCGAGTATCATCACCAGCTTCAGCAGTGTCGGGACGAATATCGATCCTCCACCCGGTGAGTTTGGCAGCCAATCGAGCGTTTTGCCCGTCACGACCAATGGCGAGGCTCAACTGATAATCCGGGACGATCGCTAATGCCTTACGCGCCATAGGATCGGTCACACTCACTGAGGATACCCGTGCTGGGGAGAGAGCTTGTGCAACAAACTCTGCCGGGTCACTCGACCATTCAATGATATCGATCTTCTCGCCGGCTAGTTCATTCATCACCGCACGTACCCTTGATCCGTTCGGACCAATGAACGCACCTTTTGCTGAGACTTCACCTGAGCGAGACAAGACAGCGATCTTGGTACGATGCCCCGCTTCACGAGCGATCTCTCGAATCTCCACTATCCCATCACCGATTTCTGGAACCTCTAAGCGGAAGAGTTTTTCCACCAGGGCAGGGTGGGTACGCGAAAGCACTACTTGAGGCCCGCGCATTTCTTTCCGAACAGCCACCACATAGACCCGTAGTTTCACTCCGTGGGAATAGTCTTCACCCGGCACCTGCTCAGCTTGGGGCATGATCCCTTCCACCGATCCCAAGTCCACACGCACCGTACGGGAATCCTTGTCTTGTTGGATCGTTCCCATGACGATGTCTCCCTCTTTGGCGAGAAAGTGCCCGTACTTCTGCTCGTCTTCAGCTTCACGAATGTGGCTCATCATGATTTGGCGAGCTGTGGAGGCTGCTACTCGAGAGAAATCTTCGGGAGTTCCGTCGACTTCGCCAATCTTCTTCCCATCGTCACCTAGTTCTGGAACCCACACCGCAACCTTGCCTGTACGACGGTCCAAGGTCACGCGCCCACCTGGACTATGGTGAGCAGTTTTTTCGTACGCATGGAGTAGCGCCTCTTCCAAGGCAGAGATCATCACCTCCACCTTGATCCCGCGATCCTGCTCTAACTGTCTCAATACGGCCATATCGACATCCATGGCTACTCCTTTTCCTCACGATCCTGCGCTTTCATCTCCACCTGGATGAGTGCTTTTTTGATGTCCGCGTACGCCACTATCTGCCCATCAGTGAGGGTGACGCTATCCTGAGTTGCCTCAGATATCCTGCCTGTGATGACTTCATCGCCCAGGAGAGTGATTGTCACCAAGCGCGAAACGTTGCGCCTCCACTGTGCAGGTTTAGTCAGTGGGGATTCAACCCCGCGCGTACCAACCTCCAGGACGTATGCCTGTTCACCCATAACTTCGGATTCGTCGAGGGCCTGTGAAAGCTCACGCGACACTGCTGCGACCTCATCCAGGTTTAACCCCTGACCCGATACACCGTCACCATCAATCGTGATACGGACAAGACTCCGGGAACCTAACTTGGTTTGAGTAAGGTCTTCGAGGTCAAGGCCTTGGCGCATGAGGACCGACTCAACCTCTTCATGTAATGAACTCATCGGTGGTCTCCTTCTGCGATTGTCAGATTCACTTGTGGGCGACCCCCATTCTATCTGAGACACACTGCCTTTGGGCACTGCCTCGTGGAATCCTTGTGTACGATTTGCTCATGCGCAAGATTATTCTCCTCGGATTGATCCTCAGTGTTTTCTCTCTGACAGGTTGCGCATTTTCTGATCCTCGCATCACAGGTACCCCCGAGACGAGTGCCTTCGATGATGTTTTTAGCGCAAACGCTACCGCATCAGCCATTGAGCTCCAGAGTGCTTGGGCAGCAGTGGCTGGTTTGGCGAAACTCAATCCTGACCAAGAAAAATGGTCGACCATAGCAGACACCCTTCACGGTTTGTGGGTGGTGGTCACAGGCCCTGATCCGGTCAACCGCATCCCAGCAATGACCCAAGATATTGGTGAAGCTTCCACCTTTGTTGATGACAAGGCCGCCCTCACCGAAGTGGAAGCAGCCGTGACCTTGGCCTACGAGGCGCACCTAGTGAGAGCAAAAACCTCGCAAGGCCTGGAGGCACTCTTGTGGGGAAGCATTGCTGCCAGCTTGGCACAGATTAATCAGGGGCTCACTGGGGCCTATGGCGCACCCATCCTGGCCAATAGCGCCGTCACTGTGACCATCACCGATGAAGATAGTGCACTGAGTGATCTCATCGTCAGCTACGACGAGGCAGTCTTTGCTTTGAGAACCTCCCTAGGATTTTTGAGTTCGTCACGTGTGACACAGGTGGCAAAGATTGCAACAACCTGGGAACGGGAGATGGAAAGCCTGTTGGCTATTGCCGCTGAGCGTGAAGTGATCCCTGAAACGACGGCGATCTACAGTCTCCCTCCTGGACGAGATGACAAAGCAGGAATGGCCTTGCTTGCTAGCTCCCAACAATCCATTGTTGAAAGTGCAGCCACGTGGGTGGCTTGTGCGGAGGATCCTTCTGTTGGTGTTGACATCCTGGTCTCTGCAGCCACCATTACGTCTGCCCAAGGCATTGGCATAGCACAATGGCCGGGTTTTCCCGACGGATCCTAGGAGCGAACTTCGCGGGCAATCTCGTCGACAGCTTCGCTGAGTACGACTGTGCGACTCGTACCCGCACTGCGATCGCGTACCTCTACAACCCCATCAGCGAGTCCACGGCCAACAACCACGCAGGTGGGAAAACCAATGAGCTCAGAATCAGCGAATTTCACTCCTGGCGACACTGCTCGATCATCAAGAACAACATCAATACCGACCTCATCGAGTTCCTGTGCAAGCGTCTGGGCAGCCTGGGTGATGTCTTCGCCCTTACCGGCGACAATAATGACCACATCATAGGGAGCAAGATTGCGGGGCCATGCCAGTCCCTTGTCGTCACAGTTCATCTCAGCAACCATGGCGACCGCTCGAGTGACTCCAAACCCGTAGGAACCCATGGTCACTGTCACGAGTTTCCCGTTGTCGTCGAGCACCTGCAAGCCGAGAGCCTCCGCGTATTTCATCCCCAGCTGGAAGATGTGCCCCATTTCTACACCGCGAGCAATACTGAGCGGTCCTGAACCATCCCCAGCGAGGTCGCCTTCGCGGATCTCAGCGACATCAATGACGCCATCAGAAGAAAAGTCTCGTCCCATCACCAGATTCGTCACGTGGGCATCACTGGTATTCGCACCGCTCACCCAGGATGTCCCTACTGCAATCCTCGGATCGGTGAGATATTCCAGACCAGTTGAACCTCCCAGGATCTGCACCCCATCTGATATCGGCCCCACGTACCCTTTGACGAGTTGAGGGTAGGCTTCAAAATCGTCATCATTGAACGGCTCAGCATTATCGGGACTCAGTGCAGCCTCAAGGCGTTTGGCGTCAACTTCGCGATCACCGGGAAGCCCGATCACTAGTGGGGTCCTCTCCCCTTGTGGAGTAATGCGCATGTAGATGACGTTTTTCAAGGTATCCGCCCCATTCCAGGGGCGATCCTTGCCGGTGAGAGTCGAGTTCAGACAATCGACGAGAAGATTGATAGTGGATGCTCCCGGAGTGGCCACCTCCTGCACAGGGGGGGTTGCAGAGAAATCTTGTTGTTCACTGTGAGCAATGGATGCCGCCTCGACATTCGCGGCATAACCCCCTGGTGAGCGTACGAACTCATCCTCACCGTAGTCAGAAATCGCAAGGAACTCTTCTGACCTCGACCCTCCCATAGCACCAGAAGTCGCTTGAACGATAACGTATTCAAGGCCAAGACGATCCATAATCTTCTGGTAGCAGATTCGATGCTTCTCGTACGCGACGTGCAACCCAGCTTGGTCAATATCGAAACTGTACGAATCTTTCATCGTGAATTCACGTCCGCGAAGTATTCCTGCCCGGGGACGTGCTTCATCACGGTACTTAGTCTGTATCTGATAGAGAATAACAGGTAGATCTTTATAGGAGGAATAGAGATCCTTCACTGCCAGAGTGAACATTTCCTCATGGGTGGGGCCAAGCAACATGTCGGCACCTTTGCGATCTTTTAACCGGAAAAGGTTCGGCCCGTACTCACTCCAACGGTTCGTCAATTCATAGGGTTCTTTGGGTAGCAAGGCAGGAAAGTGAACCTGTTGGGCTCCGATGGCTTCAATCTCTTCGCGTACGATCGCCTCAATTTTTGCGAGTACTTTCAGCCCTAAGGGAAGCCAGGAATAAATCCCTGGTGCTGCTCGGCGGATATATCCTGCTCTTGTCAGCCAGCGGTGACTAGGCACTTCAGCGTCTGCAGGGTCTTCACGCAGAGTACGAACAAACAACTTCGACATGAGTGTGTACGACACGATTCAACTCCTGACATTGTGGCGATGGACAGTCTATCTCTCCTCGTGTGGGAGATTTCCCCTGCCCAAGTTCCTAAATAAGGACAAACAGTGGAGTCGTATGGTTACCCGCGTGGACCCCTTGCACAATGTAGACACCCACTCCATGCTCGTCAATATAGACAGCATTGTCTGGTGTGATGGTGGCCTGTTCTACCTTTTCGTCTAGTAGTTCCGGGGTCTGCTCGTATTCGAGGATCGCAAAAATGTAGCCAGACACTTCGTCTTTCGCATGTGCCATCGTCTTGTCCATGGACCAGCCATAGAGTGCGAGGATCTCCTCGGCAGTCAGTGTCTTGCCAGTACTCAAATCGATGTTGTAGGAGTTATAGGCTATTTCACTTGGCTCACTGGCTATCACTACACCAGTTTCACTCACGAGTAGGGAGAGAATGCCGTAAGACTCCGAGAAGGAGTAGTCGAGGAGCAGGAAGGATGAATCCCCGTATTCGTCTCTGGAAATACCTTGGACCCCCTGGTGGAATCTCTCTTCGAGAATGTTGTTGATCTCTGCAACCTCAGGGGAGTCCACATTGATCACAATATGGTTAATCGTGCCAGTGAAGTCCTTTTCACCAGTGCTCGATCCGTAATGGTTTACGATGTCATATTTATCGGTGGTAAACACAAAATCCTGGTCTTCGTACAGTTTCGTGACAGTGATGGGCCGTGGAGTGATTTCGGGCCGTTTCTCGGGATCATCGCTGCAACCTGCTACGCCAAGAAGTAGGGTCAGGGCTCCTAGCACTACGGGCACTCGTTTGGCTCGTCTGGTTATTAATTGCATATTTCCACCGCTTTCAAGAGTTGACCACTGTGATCAAAACCCCAGCATATCAAGTCCTCACGCCAGCGAAATCCACACCAAAGCACCATGGTGTCGTCGTTGTCCTATTTATCAAGGCATCGTTTTGCCAAATAACAACCCTATTGGGCGCGACCTGGTTCGCATTCTGGTCACGCTTTACTTGGATCGCAAGCCAGGTGGCTGCGCAATAGATTTCCCGCTCAACAGGTACTTGGCTGTCTCATTTTGTGGATTCAAAAAAGTAGGAGGCTGGCGTTGGCTTCTACTTTTTGTCGTAGCTTTCGCTAGAGCAGGGATGTTCTTCTGGCTTGCCTACCTACTGCTCAAGGCGTAATCCTTGGCCGCCACTAACATGAACCATCGGTGTTGCCCAAGCGTCTGGGTGTCAATCTGAATTAGGTTGCCGCAATCGATTCGATAGGGCTCATGTAGCATCAATACATGATGGTGGCGTACTCGCCCACTTGAACAAAACCAACGCCCAGATATGACTCGACGGCAGCAATATTGTGAGCGTTGACATAGAGACTGACGGTGGAGACTCGTTCCAAGCATTGAGCAACCACCGAGGCAATGAAAGGTTTGGCGAGACCCTGCCCGCGTAAATGTGGAGTGATCCAGACTCCTCCCAGTTGGCACACCGACCCAGAGATCGCCACCACATCGGCTTTAAAGATGACCTGATTGTTGTCTATCACTCCAAAGGCACGCTGATTCATCATCAAACGGGTGACATGGTCACGGTAGGAACCCTGTGGGTCTGTGGGTGCGACACCGATCTCCTCGGTGTACATCGCGAGTGATGCTTCATGGTACGGGTCAATATATCTGGTCGCTAAAGGTTCGACACCCAGATAGGGATGGATGAGTGGGTGACCAGTCATGGCCATCACTCTTTGCTGGTGGCGGACTTCACGGGGCGAAGCCCACTGGGTGAAACTCAACTCACTGAGTCTCCTCCATAATCCCATTGCTTCATTGCGTACCCCAAGAATAGTTTGACATGTACGCACCTCCAGGTGGTGAGCAAAAAAATCCAGTGCATCAATCGTGGCCCCAATCGGTTGCAAGGTGGAACCCTTGGAGAGGGCTGAAACCAAGTGCCCCGATTCGAAATATCCCACCAACTCCGCCCCTGAAGTTTTCTGATCCATGCCATGACTATCGAGGCGAGCCGAGACAACAATATTCTCAATGGGACGCAACTGAAGAAGCCTCCTCAATTGAGGCTCGTCAGCAGGGGTCAACACCCTCAGCTCTCCCACGGCTATCCCTGTTCCATTTCCTCAGCTAGCCGATAGGCATGGCTCACGAGGCGAGGAAGAATCTCAGCCTCAGGAACTGTTTCGATCACTTCCCCACGGACAAAAATCTGACCCTTCCCATTACCTGAGGCTACCCCAATGTCGGCCTCACGCGCCTCGCCAGGCCCATTAACAATACATCCCATGACAGCAACACGCAGAGGTGTGCGGAAGTCTTTGAGGGCCACTGTGACTTGCTCCGCTAGCGAATAGACGTCCACCTGGCATCGCCCACAGGTGGGGCAAGAAATGATTTCGAGACTACGAGGGCGCAAGTGTAAAGACTCCAAGAGCTTGGTTCCCACCTTGACCTCTTCTACTGGTGGAGCTGACAGGGAGACACGAATCGTATCGCCAATACCTTGTGAAAGAAGAACAGCGAATCCAGCACAGGATTTAACTGTTCCTTGAAGGAGAGGGCCTGCTTCCGTGACGCCCAAGTGGAGAGGATAGTCACACTTGTCGGACAACAACTGATAGGCCTGTACGGTCGTGACCACATCATGGTGCTTGACCGAAATCCCAAAGTTAAAGAACCCCACCTCTTCAAAAAGCTTGGCTTCGTTCAGAGCCGACTCGACCAATGCCTCAGGGGTTGCCCGGCCATGTTTTGCCATCACTCGGTCATCAAGAGAACCAGCGTTGATCCCAATGCGTAGTGCAGTACCATGGGCAGAGGCAGCCGCGGCTATTTCAGAGATCTGGTCATCAAAGGCCTTAATATTTCCCGGGTTGACCCTTACCCCTGCACAACCAGCCTCAATGGCAGCAAACACATAACGCGGTTGGAAATGAATATCCGCCACCACTGGGATGGGTGACTTCGACGCAATGACATGCAGTGCATCAGCATCCTCTTGACGAGGGCATGCCACGCGAACAATATCGCACCCTGCAGCAACAACCTCTGCGATCTGCCCCAACGTGGCATCAACATCATGGGTGGGTGTCGTGGTCATCGTCTGCACAGTAATAGGTGCATCACCACCGACAAACACCGACCCTAAGCTCACCTTGCGGGTTTTTCGTCGAGGTGCCAAAGCGGTGGTGTCGTCACTCATTGTCGTACTCCTTCGTACACAGTTCTAGAACAATGCCACGGGTGAAATAATGTCAGCAAGAATAAGAATGACACCGATGAGGACGAGCATCCCACCAACGACATAGGTCACTGGCAGCAACCTCGCAGTATCCGCAGGGCCAGGATCAGCCTTGCCGCGAAGTTTCATGATTCTGCGCCTGATCGATTCATAGACTCCTGCAGCCACTTGACCTCCGTCGAAGGGGGGAAGTGGTACGAGGTTGATCAACCCCACAAAGAGGTTCACTGAAGCCAACAATTGAACATAGAAGGCCACCCGCGCACCAGCCGGTGCTTCAGCAGAAGCAACCTCCCCAGCGATCACTGATGCCCCCAGAATGGAGATCGGACTATTAATGTCGCGAGGTTTGCCAGTGATCATGTCGGACAGCACTTTCACAGCAGTCACTGGGAGTTTCCCAATCGCCTTGACTGATTCTGTGGTGTAGAACCACATCTGTTTCAATGTTTCTATCGGGCCAGCGCGTTCGAACTTCGAGTCGGCACGAATCACTCCAAGTTTTCCTGCCTCAATAGTCTGTGTGGGGTCCGCAGGGTCAACAGTGGGCCCGACCATTCCTGGAACCTCGTGGAGTTCAGTACGTTTCCCATCACGGTTGACGACCAAGCGTACGGGTGCATCACCATTGGCGCGAATAGCTTGCGTCATGAGATCCCACGACGCATAGGGTTGCCCGTTAAACTCCACAAGGACATCGCCTGCTTGCAAACCCATGGCACTGGCAGGCGTGGGAACACATGGTTCCGGAGCGGGTTGCTGGCATTGCTGGACGTACTCTATTTCCATCGAGTTTTCTATGGGCTTGTTCATCCCAAAGGTCATGTTCACACCAAGGAAGAGTACGAAAGCGAGCAGGAGATTTGTGAAAACTCCTGAAAACATGATGATCATTCTCTGCCACAAAGGCTTCTGGAAAAACAACCGCCCACTGGCTACATCCGCCTGCGTGATGTTCTCCCATTCGGCTTCACGCGCAGAATCTGCGACTCTCTTCAGCCAGGTGTTTTTCCCCTCACGCTTGGGTGGGTACATCCCTTGCATGAGAACATATCCACCCAAAGGAATCATCTTGACTCCATATTCTGTTTCCCCACGCTTCGTCTTCCACAGGTTCTTTCCAAAGCCGAGAAAGAATTGAAGGACCTTGACTTTAAACAGTTTGCCAGGAATGAAATGGCCAAGCTCATGCAGGGTGACACTGAGCAGGATCAGGGCGAAAAAGATCAAAGCGCCAACGATCTTTATAATGGTGTCGGTCATGAGATCCTCTCGATTAGTTCTGTAGCCTGTGCTCTCGCCCAGGTGTCAGCCTGGCGAATGTCATCGAGTGTGGTGGGGGGTCGTTGATCGTTAGCGAGCTGGGGAAACTCACCCATGTAGTCCTCCACAACGCGAGACACCGTATCAACGATACCAACAAATGCCATCTTTCTGTCACAAAACCCGTCCACACAGACCTCATTGGCTCCATTAAAAACCGCGGGCAATGTCCCACCGATCTTCCCGACACGGCGTGCCAGTTCTACTGCTGGGAAGATTTCGTCATCAAGAGGTTCAAAGGTCCATGTTGCTGCATTCGACCAATCACAAGGATCAGCGACATCATCCAGGCGCTGAGGCCAACTCAGGCCTAACGCTATAGGGATGCGCATATCTGGTGGGGAGCATTGAGCAATTGTTGAACCGTCTTGAAATTCCACCATAGAGTGCACCACAGACTGTGGGTGGACAACAACTTTGATTCGATCCCAGTCCACGTTAAACAACAAGGCTGCTTCCATCAGTTCCAAACCTTTATTGATCAATGTCGAGGAATTAATGGTGACCACTCGACCCATGTCCCACGTGGGGTGGGCGAGAGCATCATCGATGCTGACCTGTTCAAGTTGGGCCCGAGTGAATCCACGGAAGGGTCCCCCAGAGGCGGTCAAAATAATGCGGGAAACTTCTTGGTCGGCTCCCGAACGAAGCGCTTGAGCTATAGCAGAGTGCTCAGAATCCACCGGTACGATCTGGCCGGGGACAGCCGCTGAGGTGACCAGCTCTCCACCAACAACCAAAGATTCTTTATTAGCCAGAGCGAGGGTGGAACCGGAGTTGAGGGTGGCTAGTGTCGGCTCCAAACCGGCGTACCCAGTGATGGCGTTGAGCACGACGTGAGCCCCCATTCCCGCCAATTCACTGGCAGCATGATCCCCCCACAGTATCGTTGGTAGGGGGATCCCCTGCTCTGTAAGGATGTCTTTGAGTCCGTCAGCAGTATCCTCGCGAGGTACGCTCACTTTCGCTGGTCGTACTGCACCAATATGGTTCGCCAAGCGATCAATGTCACTGCCCCCGGCGGCAAGCCCCACCACGCGGAAACGATCCTTGTGCCTCAAGACCACATCAATGGCTTGGGTACCAATAGAACCTGTGGAACCCAAAATCACAACATCTCTCATGGGACTATTGTCTCATCCTTGATCTGTCTTTCGCCTCAACGATGCCTAGGACATGGGAGTTCTCTCACCAACGAGCTGGAGTATTGCTCCTTGCATCCATGCACTCACTGGGGTCTTCGTGCAATACAATGGCAAACGATGACCACTCAAGAAACTCACCATTCCCGCACTTCCCCCATTCGCCTCATTGCCACCGACCTCGATGGGACATTCCTGTCGAGCTACTATGAGGCAAGCCCTGTTAATATCGAAGCAGTACGCCGCGCTGGCGACCTGGGGGTTCCTACTGTTTTCGCCACCGGGCGGCCATGGCGGTGGCTTGATCCGCTCAAGGGTATGGAAGGTGCACACCGGTATGTGATCACCTCCAATGGTGGTCTCATTGTTGATCTACCCAAGCAGGAGATTGTCCACGGTTTTCCCTTGGATCGCGACATGACCAATGAGGTCATTGCTGACGTACGCGAGCATGTACCAGGGGCAATGTTCGCAGTCGAAAATATCCATGGTTGGGCGCGTGAAGAACCGTACCCCCACTGGGAGGGTATCGCTCAAGCTGACTTGGTCGTACCACTAGGGGGAGATCTTCTCGTGGACGATACGACGATAAAACTCTTGATCCGCAACGGGCAATCCACGTCGGACTTGCTCAGGCAGGTTGAACCACTCATCAAGGATCGCCTCACTCTAACCGTGTCGCTGGATAGTGAGGATGGCTTTCTGGAACTATCCCAACCTGGAGTGAGTAAAGGGACAACTTTGAACTATCTTCTCGGTGAACTGGGTATTGATCCTGGTGAGGTGGCGGCTTTTGGCGACATGCCCAACGACCTCACGATGCTCGAACTGGTTGGGTACCCCTTTATTGTCGATAACGCAGCTGATGCCCTCAAATCCCAGGGTTTTCCCACTTGTGGGCGCTTCGATGAATCAGCTTTTGGGTTGACTGTGTCCAAGCTCCTGGGCCTTGGGTTATGACGGTTTTTGAGCAGGTACGACCAGGTCTCTTCTCAGGCAGACTTGAGGTGGAGGACACGTGCTTCACTGTCATTGTCGGTCAGGAGGGTGCCATGGTGGTGGACACCGGCTCCCACCCTCATGTTGGTACGAATCTTCGTCACGACATTTCTCAGACTTTCGAGGTACCACTGACTCATGTGGTTCTCACCCATGGCCATTGGGATCACAGTTTTGGCACGCCGGCATTCAGCGATCTCCAGTTTCTGGCTCACGAGAATTATCCTCTCGATGTGCAGTGCCTGGAGAATCAGGCCCAGGCGCAAGTACACAACCTCTCCCTGGATACACTACCCACACCGACAGCACTCATCTCCAGCATCAAGTTCGTTGACCTGGGGGACCAACCGGTAGAGATCGCCTATCTCGGCCAGGCTCATTCCCGCAGCGACCTGGTCCTTGGACTCCCCAAGCAGCAAGGGTTCATTGTCGGCGATCTCGTGGACTGTTCACCTCCACAATGTGATGAAACGAGCTCCCTGCACGGATGGGTGCAGGTTCTCGATGTGCTCTACACGTGGATGAAACCCGACACTCTCCTTCTTCCTGGGCATGGACGGATACTCGATGTGGGGGATCTCACACACTTCCGAAGTGGACTAGCTGCCTTGTGGGATCAAACACAGTGGGCCCACAACCAAGGTATCCCTGTCGGGGAGATCTATGACCACAGCGATCTCCAATGGCCGTGGGATCGTGAAACCGCAAAGAAAGCAATCACAGTTGCCTACCAGGAACTCACTGCCTCTTTGTTGTGAGGACTCATCGAGTGCGAAGTCCATCAGTGGTCGGGTCGAGGTAGTACGGCTCCTTATCATCGTATTGGTATCCCATCTGGTGATTAGGTACGTGTACGAGGCGAGGTTCCGAGGTGACATGTGCTTCTGTGTAGTCTGGATTGCAGGACGAAAATTCGTACTTCCTAGCCTCTGTGACACAATCCCATACTGCCCCCGCAGGAAAATAGTGAAAGGTCATTGTCTCGGCCATGGAGCTCTCTGGGCCAGCTGTTTCTATCGCCAAGAAAAAATATGGCCCTGAATAGGAGGAACCGTAACTGAACGTAGCCAAGGGAAACTCCAAGAAAACATCAGCCAGATCGATACACGCCTGCTTGGTAACTCTGCTACACCAGGTTCCATGCAGTTCCGATGGTAAACCCCTGTAGTCACGTGAAGGCCGTATGGACGTACTCTCTGTGGACATCACCTGGTCAGGTAGGGAGGGCTCCACTGAGCAGCTGCTCACACTCAATGTGCCCACCCCTAGGGCAAGGCATCCTAATATCGTCGCAATTCGAGAGTGCATGAAACCACCTTATCTATGAGATGCTTCACCATCGTATCGCTATGTTCGAGATTGCAGCGACTTGTGAGAGGCTTCAGCTGGATGATTGAGACTGGCTGATCGCCGTATTTGATGAGCGATCTCGACCACGATGGCCCCACACCCTCCAATGACTAGTGCCAACCAGATCTCGTTGGCTGGAATCGCTAGTTCAAAGAAACTTCGTGTCCAGGGGTGGACAATCGCTGCGACTGCCAGGCTAATCATGGCCATGATGGTCATGATCTTCCACCAGTTCCAGGGACGTGCGAGAACCCCCAGCAACCAGAAGTTCACGATAAACAACACCATTAAAGCCAAGGTGGAACGCTCGGCGTCAGAACCAACCCCAAGAACAAAGGCAATAAAGGTTGCCACCCCAGCGGCTATTCCTGCCGGTACGGACAGGAGCAAGACGCGAGTGAGGAACCCCGGAACGTACCTTCTCTTATTGGGCCCCAAGGCAAGGACAGCTGCAGGAATTCCGATCGTGAGGACTGACAGAAGCGTCATATGCCTGGGAAGGAAGGGGAAAGAGAATCCAATGATTGCTGTCATCACCACCAAAGCCGCGGCCATGACATTCTTGGTGACAAACAACGACGCCACACGCTCCACGTTGGCAATCAGTCGCCGACCCTCGGCTAGAACTTTTGGCATATGTGAGAATCGCGAATCAACCAGTACGATCTGTGCGACTGCTTTCGTCGCTGGTGCCCCATTCCCCATGGCGATCCCAATGTCTGCATCTTTGAGGGCTAAAACATCATTGACTCCATCACCGGTCATAGCAACAGTATGACCGCGCAACTGAAGAGCCTGGACCAGGAGTTGTTTCATCTCCGGAGTAACCCGCCCAAACACAGTAACGTCATCAACAATTTCAGCGAGTTCCTCGGCGGTTGTGGGAAGTTCGCGAGCATCCACAATACGCGATGTGCCCTGAGTTGGTTCGTCGAGTTCGATCCCCACTTTCCTAGCGACTGCCGCCACAGCAACAGGATTGTCACCAGAAATAATCTTGACACCCACCTGCTGAGCCATGAAGTACTCCAAGGTTTGGGCTGCATCGGGGCGTACCTCTTCGCGCAAAAGAACCAAACCGACCGGGGTGATGGCACCCCAGTGTTCAAGTGACTCCACTTGGGCAATGACAACCACTCTCATCCCTTGTGCAGCATAGGACTGCACCATGTCCATGAGGTCAGCCTCTTCACCAGCAACAACCTCAGGAGCACCCAAGACCCAGGACTCATCATTCTCCAAGGTGAGGGCAGAAAATTTTCGATCCGATGAAAATGGCACGAAATCAACCACATCATGACAGGGTGGAACCACGTGCCCAGCGATCGCCATCATTGTTGCATTAGGGGCCGGACACTGGGTGAACCCTCCCAAGGCTTCGAGCACCTCATCTTCATTGCGACCGCCGAGAGCGATGAGGCGATCGAAAACAATCTCTCCCTGGGTAAGTGTTCCAGTCTTATCCAGACAGATCACATCAACTCGAGCGAGTCCCTCCACGGCAGGCAGTTCTTGAACCAGAGCCTGATGGCGAGTCAGCTGCAGGGCAGCAAGGAGGAAAGCCAAGGTGGTGAGCAGAACCAAACCCTCAGGAACCATCGCAACAAGTCCACCTGTCGAGCGCAAGACGATGCTACGCCATTGAAGACGAACCTCAGCCCAGGAAGGATTCTCCAAAGCCCGATATTGTGCGAGCAAAGCAATCGGGAACATCACCACCAGAACCCAGGTGATCCACTTCAGCAGCCGATTCGTCGAGGCTTGGACTTCGGAATAGGCCCGGGTAAACACTTTTGCTTCACTCGCGAGCTTCTGAGCTGTCGCATCACTACCGACCACTGCTGCTCGAAACAACCCTGTTCCCGCAACAACAACAGTGCCAGAGAAGACTTGATCGTCGACACTTTTCGATATTGAATCCGATTCACCCGTGAGATTTGATTCATCGACTTCGAGGTTTTCACTAGCGATGACTGGCCCGTCAGCTGGAATCTGGTCACCTGGACTCAGACACACCAAATCATCGAGAACAACCTCACCCAAGTCAATCCTGTGCTGGCGTGAATCCCTAACAACGACAGCTTCAGGGGCATGGAGTACAGCTAAGGAATCCAGTTTTCGCTTGGCGTACCATTCCTGGCCGATACCCAACAGCGAGTTCAAGATCAAAGCAAGGCCAAAGAGGCCATCGATATAGGAACCTGTCAGGAGGACCAGCACAAAGAGCACACCAAGAAGGGCATTGAAGCGAGTGAAAACATTGTCGGCGATGATTTTCTTTAAAGAACGCGAAGTGACACTGACCACAGCATTGGTTTGCCCAGACTCTTGGCGCTGGGCTACTTCATCGCTCGTCAGCCCAGTAATGGAATAGTCAGTCCTCACCGAAGCGTCGCCTTCCATGGGCGCTGTTTGGTGGTCAGTTGTACGGCTTCAATATTGACCCCGAGAGCTGTCAGGAATATCGCCATGCGAATATTGAGCCCATTGTCAGTCTGATGGAAGATAGCCAAACCGGGAAGATCGTCCACATCTGAAGCCAGATCAAAGGAGTTGGGTCGCGAATCCCTCGGCAGTGGATGCATGATGATCGCGTCCAGATTGTCTGCTTCAGCGAGCATTGCCCAATTGAGGAGATCACCTTGAGTATTTGCTGTGGCCAGTTCCTCAGTCATGCGTTCACGCTGGACGCGGGTGGCATACACCGCATCGACACCACGGACAGCTTCGATGACACTATCGGCTACGCGCACCTCGTGCCCTCTCGTCTCGGCGTACTTCCTCACCTCGTCAGGTAACTCCATCGACATCGGTGCAAACAGCGAAAAATGAAGGTCCGAATAGAGACTCATGAGTTTGATGAGCGAATGGACCGTACGCCCGTACTTGAGGTCCCCAATGATAGCCACGTGGGATCCATCAATTCTCTTTGATCGGCTAGCAAGTTCCTTGTCGAGGGTGTAGACATCCAGAAGAGCTTGCGAAGGGTGCTCACCAGCGCCATCACCAGCATTAACCACAGGTACGGTGGAGGCTTCAGCGAACTGGGCCACCGATCCTTCATCGGGGTGGCGCACCACCAGAACATCAGAGTAGCCGCTGACGACTCGTGAGGTGTCGGCAATAGACTCCCCTTTTGCCATCGATGAGAAGGTGAAACCTGTCGTTGTGGTGACCTCACCACCGAGCCTCAGAAAAGCAGACTCAAAACTCAATCGGGTGCGCGTACTTGGTTCAAAAAACAGTGACCCCAACATGGCCCCATCCAACACAGTGCACACTGCTTGACGCTTGGCAATCGGGTCAACCGCGTCGGCAAGATCAAAGAGACTCTGGAGGTTCTTCGATGAGAATTGGGAGACTGACAACAGGTGACGGCCCTGCTCAAAGGGGGGATAGTCGTGTGCCATGTGTCCTCCTGTGTACGTACTGGCTCTAGCTTAGCCGCCTAGAGCATCGTCAATACCCGATTCATAGTCTCCGAGAATCGGTGTGCGCCTAGTGGTGACATCCATCAGCATTTTGACTGATGCTGGCACTTCGCGCAAGGAATATCTCACCCACTTGATACCATCATAGTTGGAGGCATAGGGATCTCCCACCCCGACAGCATCGACACCAACAAATCTGCATGTCGAAATCGCGCGAGGCAGATGATAGGACTGGGAGACGAGAATCGCGGAATCAACACCAAAGATTTTCTTCGCGCGTACGCAAGAAGAATACGTGTCTTCTCCTGCGTGATCGGTGACGATCTTGTCCGCCGGGATCCCCTGACCAACGAGCCAATTCTTCATGACCTCGGGTTCATTGTGGAACTCAGTCAAATTGTCGCCTGTCACGAGAATCACCTTCACCTTGCCAGCTCGATAGAGGTCTCGGGCAATAGTTAACCGTGCTTCAAGATATGGTGTGGGGCGATCTCCCCACAGTCCCGCACCGAAAACCATGGCAACATCGTGGGGTCCAACCTCGGCGATCGTGGAAGTGCGCCCTGCACTAGCGACCCAGGTTACGAAGGTGGGAATGAGCACCAGGACGATGGTGATCAGCAGCGCAATCACAGTATTTCTGAATATCTTCTTTCGAGGGTTGCGACGTGATGCCGCTTCTTCACTGACTGCAGGTTCCTCATCTAAGAGTGGCTCCTGGGGCAACTGTGGAGATTCATTTTCTTGCGCCATGCAACCACAATAGCACCCACTTTCTTCAGTCAAGGATTTCCCGCAGGATCATGTCGGCAACTAATCGGCCTCGAAGGCTGCAGATGAGACGTTCCCTCGTGTGGTGGAGATGCCCCGACATGATGAACCGTTCCGCTCTTTGCTTCTCTGCGGGTGACAATAATTCAAAGTCCACGCCTTCAGCAAGCCTGATACCCAACATGATGTGTTCCATGCGTTTCTGCTCGTCGGTCAACAATTCTCGTCCCATCACCGGTGAATCTCCGAGATTAAGTGTCGAAATGTATTTCATCGGGGACCGGGGAGCCCACCAACGAGACCGGCCATCAAAAGAGTGTGCCCCAACACCAATTCCACGCCACTGCCCAGATCTCCAATATTGCAGATTGTGTTGACATTCGAAACCTGGGGTGGCCCAATTGCTCACTTCGTACCATGGCATTCCCCCTTGGGACAGGATCTCATCAGCAAGTACGTATTTTTCTGCCATGTCATCCTGGTTCACGTCATCAAGATAACCCTCAGCAATACGTCGAGCCAATGGTGTGCCTTCTTCCACCGTGAGCGCATAAGCTGAGATATGATTCGCCCCTGCGTCGAGGGCTGCCCGCAGTGAAAACTCCCAATCTTCCATAGACTCCCCTGGCGTACCATAAATCAAATCTAAAGATAGATTGTGGAACCCAGCACTGCGCGCCCACTGGGCACAATCGAGAACCCGCGAAGGACTATGGATCCTTTCGAGAGTGTCGAGAACATGGAGGGCAGCAGACTGCATCCCCATGGACAAGCGGTTGATTCCTAGCTCCCGCAAACCCACAAGATAATCAAAACTGAGGGTCTCTGGGTTCGCCTCGGTTGTGATTTCTGCTGAAGGCCGAACAGTGAAATGCTCATGAACACTAGCGAGGATTTTTTCAAAATCCGAGATCCGAAGGAGGGTCGGTGTTCCACCACCAAAGTAGATCGATGACACTTCTGGTTCGTCTATTCCCACACGAGCTCGACCAATCTCCATGCATAGGGCGCTCACATAAGGCATAACCTTCTCGGCCCTGCATGATTCTTCCAACTCGAAGGTAGTGAAGTCACAATAACCGCACCGCGTACGGCACCACGGAATGTGAATGTATAAAGAGAGCGGAGTCGCCATGTCCGAGCTACTTCTTCTCTATTTCAGAGGTCGCGAGGGCTGCGACAAAAGCCTCTTGAGGAACCTCGACTCGCCCCACCATCTTCATTCTCTTCTTGCCTTCTTTCTGCTTCTCCAGCAGCTTGCGCTTACGAGTGATGTCACCACCATAACACTTTGCTAGGACATCTTTGCGCATGGCGCGGATAGTTTCGCGGGCAATGACGCGAGAACCTATAGCAGCTTGAATGGGGACCTCGAATTGTTGGCGCGGAATGAGTTTTCTCAAGCGTGTAGCCATATCTACCCCATAATCGTAGGCTTTGTCCTTGTGAACAATCGCCGAGAAAGCATCGACTGTTTCGGAGTTCAAGAGGATGTCCACCTTCACCAGATCGGCAACCTGCTCTCCAGCGTCTTCATAGTCCAGGGAGGCATATCCTTTGGTTCGTGACTTCAAATTGTCAAAGAAGTCATAGACGATCTCTGCAAGTGGAAGTTGATAGTGCAATTCCACTCGATCCGAGGAGAGATAATCCATTCCCGTTTGCGCGCCTCTGCGCTGCTGACAAAGCTCCATGAGGGTACCGACATACTCTGCTGGGGCAATGACTGAAGCTTTCACGACAGGTTCAAAAACTTCCCTGATTTTTCCTTCAGGGAATTCTGAAGGATTCATGACCATATGTTCAGTCTCATCCTCCATCACAACCCGGTAGACAACATTAGGTGCGGTTGAAATGATATCCAAGTCGTATTCACGGTCGAGCCGCTCACGAATGATCTCCATATGGAGCAAACCAAGGAATCCTACTCGGAACCCGAATCCGAGCGCCGCAGAGGTTTCTGGCTCAAAAACGAGAGCCGCATCATTGAGTTGAAGTTTCTCTAGGGCCTCACGCAGCAGTGGATAATCTGTTCCCTCAATGGGATAGATCCCCGCATAGACCATGGGTTTCGGGTGGCGGTACCCACTGAGGGCTTCCTTCGCTGGTTTCGCAGAAGTGGACACTGTATCGCCAACCCGAGATTGGCGTACATCCTTCACACCAGTGATGAGATAGCCCACCTCCCCCACACCGAGGGCACCGGCTTTGACCGGCTCAGGAGAGATCACACCCACTTCGAGAACCTCATGGGTGGCTTTCGTACTCATCATGAGAATGCGCTCACGATGGTTGAGCTCACCGTCAACCACACGCACATAGGTCACCACCCCACGATAGGAGTCATAGATCGAGTCGAAGATGAGTGCGCGAGCCGGAGCTTGTGCTTCACCGACCGGAGCTGGAACCTGGCGGACGACCTCGCCCAACAGAAAATCGACCCCCTCTCCTGTCTTGGCTGAAACCCTCAAAACATCACTGGTATCGCAGCCAATAATGTGGGCGAGTTCCTCAGCGTATTTATCTGGGTACGCCCCTGGGAGATCGATCTTGTTCAAGACAGGAATAATCGTGAGATCCGCCTCGAGAGCGAGGTATAAGTTAGCGAGAGTCTGGGCTTCAATCCCCTGGGCAGCGTCCACGAGCAGAATAGCCCCCTCACAGGCGGCCAAAGATCGTGACACTTCGTAAGTAAAATCCACGTGCCCAGGAGTGTCAATCATATTGAGAATATAATCTTGCCCATTCACCTGCCAGGGTAGCCGTACTGCTTGAGATTTGATTGTGATCCCGCGTTCACGCTCGATATCCATCCGATCAAGATACTGTGAGCGCATGGTACGTTCGTCGACTACTCCAGTGAGTTGGAGCATTCGATCAGCAAGAGTGGATTTCCCGTGATCGATATGGGCAATGATCGAGAAGTTACGAATGACGCTGGGATCAGTACGGCCAGGTTGGTTGGTCACAAATCTCCTTGGGTGCGATGGAACATCGCTATTCTCTCATATGTCACTCACGCACAGGTGAAGACCACCACATGAGGCAGGACAAGGCCCCCAGGCCATCTCCTGGTGGGCACCAGTGATCATTTCTGGGTTGGGTGTGATTGAAAATCGCCAAGAATGAACGCAGTTGGTATAGTTTCACCCTGTGTTCAACACCTGGTCCGGGTGGCGGAATTGGTAGACGCGCTAGCTTGAGGTGCTAGTGGCCCTTATACGGTCGTGGAGGTTCAAGTCCTCTCTCGGACACGAGGCAACTCTCATGACAGGATGCGCCGAGCACCAGTAAAGATGGACATATCGATCCCAGTGACAACTATGCCAATTGCCTTGTTACGTGCATGGACGATTTTGCCATCGCCGATATACATAGCAACATGGCCGGGTCCTTTGTAATAGAACACGAGATCCCCGGGTTGAAGTTCGGAAATATCGACGGCTTTCCCGGCTTTGTATTGCGCGGTGGCACTGCGCGGAATATCAATCCCTACTGACTTGTATGCCATATAGGTCAATCCTGAACAGTCGAAACCATTGGGGCCTGTTCCGCCGTACTCGTAATATCCATCAAGCTTGCTGAGGGCATAGTCAACGACACGCTGGGCTGCAGGTGGCAGTGGCATCACTGGGTCGACGAGCGGTTTTTCTTTCGATATTTCTAGGGTGGCTTCGTACAGCACTTTAGCGTCGGGTGATACTCCACCGATCATTTGTTTGCGATTGCCTAGCAGTGTGCTGTGGTGGGAGTTTTGTTGATCAGATGTGACAGCTTCATGAATAGCTCGGGCTAAGCCAAAGGCATCTTGGGGTCCAGCCATGGGATCTGCGTACGCCTGTGGGACTCCCAGTGTTGATCCCAGTAGAGCAACCAAACTAAAGAGCACTGCCATACGGGTTTTGGATGCCTTGACCATCACTCCTCTTTCCACTCGCGATGTTCTGCGAGGTCCATCGGCTAAGAAACAGATAAGAATTCTATCAGTTCTCGTGATGCGAAACCAAGGTGCGAAGGTCACTAAGCGGTGACGAGTGTGGTTCCTTGGCCATCATAGTAGGCGGCGCGCACCCAAGTACGGAGAGGCGTCGACTCCAGTCATCTGAATCCCCAGTGCTTCATTTCGAGCATGGACAACCTTGCCGTTACCAACATAGATCCCCACATGGGTGGGCCCGGAATAATAGAACACCAAATCACCGGGTTGAAGATTATTCTTCGACACGGCTTTCCCATAGCTATATTGTGTACGAGCATTGTGCGGAAGGTTGATCCCCACCTGCGCATACGCCATCTTGGTCAAACCTGAGCAATCGTACCCCTTAGGCCCTTCTCCACCCCAGACGTAGGGGCCGCCGACTTTCGACATGGCAAAGTCAACAACTTTCTGAGCTTTGGATGCTGACGGAGGCGGAGGTTGTGCCGGTGGTTTCGCGGTGGTGTTTCCAGAGCTTCCAGAGTTGGATGTGGACCCGGTTGTTCCAGACGATGACCCAGAATTCGTGGTCTTGTTTTGTGAAGCTATCTGAGAGTTGATTCCTTTCAGTTCTGCTTCTTTCTTCGTCAAAGCATTCTGCCGACTTATCAGGGCTGAAGCGGCTGCTTGTTCTGCCGCGACCTGCTCATCCAGGGCTGCCAATAAGTGGGTGTGGGCTTTCTCAGCTTCATGGCGAGCATCGTCTGCGCTTTGACGGTGTTCATCAGCTATATTCTTCGCTTCTTCAGCAAGAGCTTGGGCTTCTTCACTTTGCAGGCGTGCCTCGTGAAGTTCTGCCTGTATGGCTTGCAGCTGATCAAGATCAATCTGGCGTGTGGCTAATATCGTGTCTGTCCATTGCACGCGATTAGCTAGTTCAGCAGTATTTGTTGCACTCATCAGCGCAGCAACGGAAACCATGGGCATATTGTCCTGATAGATAGCACGAGCGTAATCTGCGACCTGAGATCTCATGGCTTCCAGTTTGGCTTCCCCTGCAGCTTCCTGTGCTTGAGCTTGTGACAGTACACGCCCTGCCTCCTCCCACAGTGCAGTCTTTTCTTGGCTGACTTGCTGGGCCAAGGTGTATTTCTGCGCAGCGAGATCTAGTGCTTCCTGGGCTTTCTGGGCTTTCTGTGTTGCCGCTGTCACACGCTGCCGAGCTTCTGACAAGGCATCCGTTGCCTGGGACACGTCATCTTTAGCTTTCGCTACAGCCGTTTCTGCCTTGGCTTTCTGCTCGGTGAGGGGGTCCCCCTGGCATGGGATCCCGCCAAGGCCCGATAACAGGACTGTAGCGAGGAAGGCGACCATCATCGGGCGCACCCACGTGCTTCTCACGTGCCCCTCCTTCGGAAAATGGATCAGCGTATGCATGTACTGCAAACTGACAGATTTTCTACACTATTCAACGAACCCACGAGGGCCAAACAATCGCGCTACTGCCCTCAGCTTCCCCGCGTAAAGCCTCAAGTCAGTGTTGAGCCCAGTACCCCCTGGTGGGCATTTCTCGCACCTAGCGCCTGGTACGTGCCTTCAAGGCTTGTTCAGCTTCGCGCTGGGCATCGCGGCTCGCGATGGTTTGGCGTTTATCCCATTCACGTTTTCCTGTAGCTACGGCGATTTCTACTTTGGCGTACCCGTCAAGAAAATATATCTGCAAAGGAATGATAGTTCGCCCACTGGATGCTGTTTCGCGATCCAGTTTGGCAATTTCTTTACGATGGAGCAGAAGCTTGCGAACCCGGCGTGGAGCATGATTCGTCCATGTTCCGAAAGCGTACTCAGGGATGTGAGCATTGCGAAGCCACACTTCACCACGATCAACACTGACATAGGAATCTGTGAGGGATGCACGCCCGGCTCGCAGGGATTTCACTTCCGTACCTGTGAGAACAATCCCGGCTTCAAAGGTATCATGAATGTGATAGTCATGGCGCGCTTTCTTATTCTGGGCGACGAGCTTACGCCCAATCTCCTTAGCCATGGTTCCTCCTGATCGGAGGAATATCCTACCCTAGGGAAGATAGGTACGCGGATTAGCCAGGGAGCCATTGACCCACAACATGAAGTGGAGATGGCAACCAGTCGATGTTCCCGTTGTCCCAATGTACCCAATGGTTTGCCCCTGGGAAACCTTCGCACCATTGGCCACTGCATATCCAGACATATGATTGTACGAGGTGACCATATGTCGGCCTTGAACATAACCATGATCGACAAAGATGCGGTAACCGTACCCTGAACTGTAATAACGCTGTGATACACGCCCCGAGGCAACTGCCTTGATGGGGACACCGCACCCTGCACCGATATCGAGCCCGTCATGGAATTGGCGAGTATTGTAAATCGGATGGATTCTGTATCCATAGTTTGATGTCACAACCCCAGATGTGGGCCATATGAGACCCTTGGATGACACGGCCATGTTCGCTCCAGAGGATCCAGAAGAGCTGGAGCCGGACTTCTTCGCTGCTGCTTTGCGGGCCTCTTCGGCTTGACGCGCCATCTCAGCGATTTCCGCATTAACTTTCTTTAGTTCAGCTTCCTGGGATGCCAGAGCTGCTTGATCAGATTCCAGGGCTGATTGAGCAACGCGGCGTGCCTCTTCTTCAGCCTCGAGCGCTTGCTGAACCTCCAGGTGGGCTTGCTCAGCTTTATCTCTGGCACTTTCCATCACAGCAGTGTGTTTGTCAGCTTCCTCTTTTGCATCGTTGGCAACCTCTTGTGCAGCCTGAGAGTTCAATCGAGCTTCAACAAGTTCTTCTTGGATCTCTCGGAGATAATCCAAGTCAATTTGGTTGGTCGACAGAACAGTGTCGGCCCACTGCACTCGGTTAGCTAGATCTGAGGTGGATTCTGCCCCCATCAACGTAGCCACAGATATCAAGGGAAGGCTGTCTTGGTACATCGAGCGAGCATAATTTGCCACTGATTCGCGCTGATCATCGACTCTTTCTTGACCCTTGTCTTCTTCCGCACGTGCTTTAGTCAGTACGATCGTGGCTTGGCGCAGTTCTTCGGCTTTCTTCTGTGATTCTTCTTCAGCCTTGTCATATTCTGCTTGTGCTGCGTCGAGTTCAATTTGGGCTTGAGCTACTCGTGCTCGGGCTTCTTCAACCTGGGCCCCCGCGGCTTCAAGCGCGGCTTGCGACTCAGCGATATTTCCCTTGCTCGCAGAGATTTCCTTGGTGATCTTGCTCTTTTTAGCCGAGAGGTCATCGGCGTACGTGGTGGGTGCGAACATTCCAGTCACGAGGGCGAGTAGGCATGTGATGACTGCCATACGTCGAAGGGAGACTTTCCGTACCATGATTGACCTCCACACCTTCATCAATTCTTCTATGCCATGCTCACCGGTTGAGCAGACGATTGATGACTCTAGTTCCCAAGGTCGACTTTGGGCAGATATGGCGCTTCTACGGTCGTGTCGAGCCAGAAAATCCTCAAGGCCGACTTGAGTATTTCACCTAGACGCGCAGGTATCTTCGCGCGGAGATCACTGTGGGGACGACGGAGAGGATGATCGCCACGATCACAATGCCGATGACAGCAATACCTGCTTCACCCCATCCGACCCACATGAATCCACCGCTTTCCCGGGCATTACGCAGGATGATAAACCACAAGCCGAACAGGAGTGTGCCAGCAGCAAAGAAAGCACCCACGAGCCCTGCAATGAGAGACTCCAGGAGGAAGGGGCCCATGATGTAGAAGTTTGAGGCACCCACCAAACGCATGATCCCGATTTCTCGACCACGGGTAAACGTGGCCATTCGGATGGTCGTGGCAATCTGGAGTGCTGCTGCTAAGAGCAGCACAATACTCAAGGCAATGGTTCCCCACTGGAGGCCTGCTAGCACTTTGTACACCGGGTCGAGGATTTGATGAAGGTCTTGAACCTTGTGAACACCCCGAGTACGAATCATTTCAGATTCCAAGTTATAGTATTCCTGGGGATCCACCAATTTCACATGGAATGCATCCTGCATTTCTTCCACAGTCAGAGCATCTTTAATCGGAGAGTTCTTGAATACTTCAAGAAACTCATCAAACATCTCCTCCTTGGATTGATAATAAACTTCCTTAACTTCAGGATTCTTCTCTATAGCTTGACGGATTTGTTTCTTCTGCTCTTCTGTGGCACCTTGGCCAGCATCGCAGGTATCAACACCAGTGGAGAGTTTTTCTGTGCACAGGTACACCGTGATTTCGATCTTGTCGTACCACTCCCCCTTGAACAGGCTCACCTGCTGGGCAGCTATGAGGCCAAAACCGAACAAGGACAAAGACACCCACATAGTCATAATGACCGCAAGGGTGATTCCTAGGTTTCTCTTCAGTCCCGACCAAGTTTCAGATAGTGCGTGACGCATGGGTCTCCTCTCAGGCTCTCGCGCCGTAAATGCCGCGAGCCTGGTCACGGACAACATGGCCCGACTCAAGCTCAACGACTCGTTTGCGCATCTGATCTACCATGGCCCAGTCATGGGTCGCCATGACGACAGTTGTTTCTGAACGATTGATCCGATCAAGCAATTTCATAATTCCGACCGAGGTTTCCGGATCAAGGTTTCCAGTCGGTTCGTCAGCAAGAAGAATCTTGGGGTGGTTGACAAAGGCGCGAGCTACGGCGACTCTTTGCTGCTCACCGCCCGATAGTTCATCAGGGCGGCGTGAGGTCTTATCAGCAAGACCCACCAATTCGAGGGTTTCGGGGACAACTTTACGAATCAGTGAACGAGGTTTGCCAATCACCTGCAAAGCGAAGGCCACATTCTCAAAAACTGTCTTCCCAGGAAGGAGTCGGAAATCTTGGCTCACCATTCCAATTTCACGGCGCAAAGCGGGAATCTTGCGCTCTGGAAGTACGGCAACGTCCTTGCCAGCCACATAGATTCTCCCAGTTGTGGGGCGAAACTCCCGCAGGATAAGTTTCATGAGCGTCGACTTACCGGATCCTGATCCTCCAACGAGGAAGACAAACTCGCCTTTCTCAATCTCAATATTGATGTTTGCCAGGGCTGCCCTGGTTTGCCCATCATAGATTCGAGACACTTCTTCAAACTTGATCAATGTCGCACCTCTCACGAATTCTGAGAATTTCTCATCATTGCCCGATCATACTTTACCCTGCCAAGGCCCTATCAGTGGTTATCCGCGCCCTAATCTGCATCATTTTCCATTCGCCGCCACCGAATACCCGCGTCAATAAACCCATCGAGATCGCCATCGAAGACCGCAGTTGGGTTGCCCACTTCGTACTCGGTGCGAAGATCCTTCACCATTTGGTACGGCTGGAGGACGTAGCTTCTAATCTGTGCACCCCATGAGTTGCCGCCATCGCCTTTCAGCTGCTTCATCTGGGCTTCACGTTCCCCCCGGGCCCGTTCCAGCAAACGCGACTGCAACACTTTCATCGCAGCAACCTTATTTTGAAGCTGGGATTTCTCATTTTGGCAGCTCACCACTATTCCCGTAGGTAGGTGTGTGATGCGTACTGCTGAATCAGTGGTGTTCACCGACTGCCCACCGGGACCCGAAGAGCGAAAGACATCAACCCGGATATCCGATTCTGGAATCTCAATGTGATCCGACTCTTCCGTACTGGGAAGAACCTCAACCCCCGCAAAAGAAGTGTGCCGGCGACCCTGATTATCGAAAGGAGAGATCCGAACAAGGCGGTGAGTGCCATGTTCGACTGACAAAGTACCGTACGCGAAAGGGGCCTTGACCTGAAAGGTTGCAGACTTGATCCCTGCTTCCTCTGCGTAAGAGATCTCATAGACCTCGGTAGAGTAGCCGTGACGTTCAGCCCAGCGCAAATACATTCTCAACAACATCTCAGCCCAATCAGCAGCATCCACTCCCCCAGCTTCTGAGCGGATCGTGACCAAGGCATCCCGATCGTCATAGTCACCACTGAGCAAGGTACGTACCTCAAGGGCCTGGATCTCTGTGGTCAGCGCATCAATACTTGCTTCAGCTTCTCCCAGAGTCTCTTCATCGGATTCTTCTGCCCCCAAATCAATGAGTACGCGGGTGTCCTCAATCCGACTCCTCAACGACGTCACTTTTTCTACGTCCGCTTGAAGGCGGGATAGTCGCGAAGTGACCTCTTGGGCCGTAGCTTGGTCATTCCACAGATCTGGATGAGCTGCCTGGGTTTCTAGTTCGCCAATAGCCGCGAGCTTGGAAGGTACGTCAACAACAGCCTCGATCGATGCCATGGTCTGATCAAGCCCACCAATTGCCGTACGCAGCTCATCTATTTGTGCCATAGGGATCGATTCTACCTGGGACAGTGCCAAAAGGCTCATTCGCGGCGGGCGAAGGCAAGGGCGATGGGTGTGAAGCCGGGTTGGACAGTGGCCTCACACCCATCTTTTTTGCTAGCTATTGTGGAAACTCTGCTCAAGGCGAGTATGGGGATGCTAGCAAAAATACTAACTGGCGTCAGCAATCCTTGCACGCAGAGCAGCCAATTGGTTGGTGAGCTCAGTGGGGAGCTTGTCGCCGAATTGCTGGAAGTACTCTTCCGCCAAATCTGCTTCCACCGACCAGGCAGCTGGGTCCAAGGTGAACAGGGCATCCATGGTCTCTTGGGAGATGTCGAGTCCATCCAAATTCAGCTCACCTGGTGCAGGAATCTGTCCAGAGATGGCATCCACGGCTTCAGCTTCACCAGCCACGCGCCGTACTGCCCACTCAATGGGTCGACAATTCTCACCGAACCCTGGCCACATGAAGTTGCCTTCACCGTCTTTGCGGAACCAGTTGACCTGGAAGATCTTGGGAGCTTTGTCTCCTAGAACCTTGCCCATCTTCAACCAGTGTGCCCAGTAGTCAGCCATGTTGTAGCCACAGAAGGGAAGCATGGAGAATGGGTCGCGACGAAGTGCGCCCACCGAGCCTTCAGCAGCAGCAGTTTGCTCTGAAGCGACCGTTGCGCCAACAAAGACGCCGTGTTCCCAATCATAGGATTGAGCGATCAGTGGCACGTTAGACGTACGGCGGCCACCAAAGAGAATGATGTCCACTGGTACGCCAGCAGGATCCTCCCAATTCGGGGCAATCGATGCAGCCTGATCGGCGCGTACGGTGAAACGGCCATTCGGGTGGGCGGCTGGAGTGCCAGTTTCAGGAGTCCAGTCGTTGCCCAACCAGTCGATGAGGTGAGCCGGTGGCTCGTCGGTGAGACCCTCCCACCACACATCACCGTCGTCAGTCAAAGCGACATTGGCGAAGATGGTGTCATGGTCGAGAGCTTCGAGAGCAGTTGGATTCGTCTTCAGTGACATACCGGGGGCAACACCAAAGAATCCGGCTTCAGGGTTAATGGCATAGAGCCGACCATCAGCTCCTGGACGCAACCAGGCAATGTCGTCGCCAATGGTTTCGACCTTCCAGCCTGGGATCGTTGGACGAAGCATCGCGAGGTTGGTCTTTCCACAGGCAGAGGGGAAGGCGGCTGACAGATGGAAATGACGACCTTTCGGATCAGTCAAGCGCAGAAGCAACATGTGCTCGGCGAACCAGCCTTCGTTGCGGGCAAGCACCGAAGCAATACGCAGGGCATAGCACTTCTTAGCAAGCAGGGCATTTCCGCCATATCCGGAGCCGTACGACCAGATCTCGGAAGTCTCTGGGAAGTGGGTGATGTATTTCTCATCATTACAGGGCCACAGAACGTCGTCGCGCGCATTTCCATCAGCGTCAACCAGTGGGTAACCCACGGAGTGAACTGCAGGTACCCAGAAGGCACCGGCGTTGATGGCTTCAAGAGCCTTGGTGCCTGCTCGAGTCATGAGCACCATGTTGATGACAACGAAGGGAGAATCAGTAACTTCGATGCCCAACTTGGAGATGTCTCCACCGAAGGGGCCCATGGAGAAGGGGATGATGTACATCGTACGACCACGCATGCAACCGTCGAAGACACCCTTGATGGTCTTGCGCATTTCGGTGGGATCAGCCCAGTTATTGGTAGGGCCAGCATCTTCTTCCTTTTCGGAGCAGATGAAGGTACGGCTTTCTACGCGAGCCACATCGGCAGGGTTGGAGCGAGCAAGGAAACAGTTCGTACGCTTAGCTGGATTGAGCGGAATCATCGTTCCGGCTTCAACCAGATCAGCAGCTAGTTTGTTCCACTCTTCCTTGGAGCCATCACACCAGTGGATAGCATCAGGTTTTGTTAAATCAGCGATCTCATTGACCCATGAGAGGAGGGCTTCGGGAACACCGGCAGGTGTATTCGTGGGAATGGCTTCTTGGGTCATTATCGACTCCTTGCGTTGCTCACGTCCTCATCAGCTTGTTGACGCGATGATCATTACGGTCAGCCCTCGTGGGACATGCCCCTGCGCGGACACCCATCTGGACTTGTCCAGAATACTAGCGTCGAGCAAGGTCAGCACCAGGAAAATCAGTGTATGTCCCAACACGTGGAACGTGGTGTGGGTGTGGGGAGCATCTGGTGGACTCTGCCGGGCTCGAACCGACGACCTCTTCCTTGTAAGGGAAGCGCTCCACCAACTGAGCTAAGAGTCCTAGGCAAATGCGATCACCTAGTGTACCGCAGGTTTACCCCCATGGTGGGACTACGGGGACTGCCTGATCTGCCCCATTCATCCCAAGGTCATTCTGCGGATTCATACCGATGGTGCTTTGACGTCCGAAACAACACAAAAGGTACGTCCCCCTGTGTTGCCCCTGTGTTGTGACTACCTCACCTTGGGGCGTACGACCTTGTGGGCGGCCCAGTCTTGACTCACTGGAATAGAATTCGTCAAGGTCAAGCCGGCGGCCAAAACCCCTTCAGACAAGTCAGAGTGCCCGACATGTCCTAATCGACCAATCTTGGGGGTCATCACCCATAAGTAACCTGCAGGACCCAAATCGGTCAGAGCATCGATGAGGAGATCCATGACATCCCCATCGTCCTTGCGTAACCATAGGATCACAACATCAACAGCCCCATTAGATTCTTCGACCATGTCGGAATCGATGAGATCCATGACTGACTGGCGAAAATCCTCGTCGACATCGGTGTCCCAACCGAGTTCCTCGACAGCCATATCTTTCATCAAGCCAAGTTGAGAAACCACTGCTGAATCAACAGGATCCTCCTGGCGTACCTTAGACTCCTTCGTCTCATTGCTGTGCACGAGGACTAATCTACGCGATTTCTTTGAGATGTGGAATCAGCGTCCATCGCTGGACACCATGGCAGCATTCACATCCGCCAACTGATACTTCTCAAAAGCTGCCATCGGCGCCTCTGGGGAAATCTGACCAGCTCGTGCCAGCATTTGCAGAGCCTTGACCGCCATGGAAGCGGCATCGATCTTCAACCAGCGACGTGCAGCTTCACGGGTATCCGAGAAACCAAAACCGTCAGCACCCAGGGCAAAGAAATCCTGCTCAACCCACGGTGCAATTTGATCTTGAACAGCTCTCATGTAATCCGAGACCGCGATCACAGGCCCTGGACGACCACGCAGTTTTTGTACGACGTATGCTTCGCGGGCGGCTCCACCTTCCATCAATGGTGCTTCAGCCTCCATCGCATCGCGGCGCAACTCATTCCAACTCGTCACCGACCACACATCAGCCCCGACATGGAAATCATGCCACAGCAATTCTTGGGCCTTGAGTGCCCACGGTGCTGCAATCCCAGATGCCAACAACTGGACACAGGGACGATCAGCGACTTGCCCTTCGCGCAAGAGGTACATCCCACGCTTGATCCCTTCAATGTCCACATTCGGTGGCTCTTGGGGTTGCACGATCGGCTCGTTGTACATGGTGAGATAGAACATCACATCCTGTGGGTCATCACCGTACATCGTCTGCAAACCGTGCTCCATGATGTGCGCCATCTCATAGGCGTATGCCGGATCGTAGTGTCGAATCGCAGGATTGGTTGATGCCAGCAATGGGCTATGGCCATCGGCATGCTGAAGTCCCTCGCCAGCGAGTGTCGTTTTGCCTGCTGTGGCACCAATGAGGAACCCACGGGTCAACTGGTCTGCTGCAGCATAGATTTCGTCGCCCGTACGCTGGAAACCAAACATCGAATAGAACATGTAAATCGGAACCATGGGGTACCCATGGGTCGCATAGGAAGTGCCTGCTGCGGTGAAGGCCGCCACTGATCCTGCCTCGTTGATACCAGTATGAATGATCTGCCCCGAGGTTGATTCCCGGTAAGCCAACATGGCATCGTTGTCGACCGGTGTGTACTTCTGGCCGTGCGGATTGTAAATCTTGATCGTCGCAAATAGGGAATCCATTCCGAAGGTACGAGCCTCATCGGGAATGATCGGCACCACTCGCGTCCCGAACTCTTTGTGGCGGATAAGATCCTTCAGCAGTCGTACGAAAGCCATGGTGGTCGCTACAGGCTGAGTGCCAGAACCTTGTCGTACCCCGGCATAGGCTTTAACATCAGGCAAGATCAGTTGTTTGGCTGAGCTTCTTCGTTCAGGAACAAAACCACCAAGTTTCATCCGCCGATCCACCATGTACGCGATTCGCGGATCATCAACACCCGGATGATAGTACGGCGGGAGATAGGGGTCCGCTTCCAAAACCTTGTCCGTGATCGGAATCTGGAGTCGATCACGGAAAGCCTTGAGATCATCGAGGGCCAGTTTCTTCATCTGATGTGTTGCATTACGCCCAGCGAAGTGACTTCCCAAGAAGTATCCCTTGATCGTGTGAGCGAGAATAACAGTGGGACGCCCATTGGGTTGGCTCGCCTGTTGATAGGCCGCGTACACTTTCTGGTAGTCGTGTCCACCACGGGTGAGCCTCCAGATGTCATCGTCGCTCCAGTGCTCAACCATTTGTGCAGTACGAGGGTCACGCCCAAAGAAATGCTCACGAACATAGGCACCATCATTGGCTTTGAAGGTTTGGAAATCCCCATCAGGGATCGAGTTCATCAGATTTACTAAAGCGCGATCCTTGTCCGCTTCGAGCAGCGGATCCCATCCGGAACCCCAGACGACTTTGATGACATTCCATCCAGCACCTGAGAAGAAGGCTTCCAGTTCTTGGATGATCTTCCCGTTTCCTCGTACTGGCCCGTCGAGACGTTGCAGATTACAGTTCACAACAAAAGTGAGATTGTCGAGTCCTTCGTACGCAGCAAATTGGATGAGGCCACGAGATTCGGGTTCATCCATTTCACCATCGCCCAAGAAAGCCCACACTCTTTGATCCGAGGTGTCTTTCATTCCCCTATTGGCAAGGTACCGATTGAAGGATGCCTGATAGATCGCATTCATGGGCCCTAGTCCCATGGACACTGTGGGGAACTCCCAGAAATTAGGTAGTCGACGAGGATGCGGGTACGACGGTAGTGCCCTGATAACCCCATCAACCATGTGACTTTGCTCTTGGCGGAACCCATCAAGATCCTGGGCTTGGAGACGCCCTTCCAGGAATGCTCGGGCATACATTCCAGGTGCCGAATGTCCTTGAAAAAAGACATGATCTCCACCGGTGGGATGAGCCTTACCTCTAAAGAAGTGGTTGAGACCTACCTCATACAGGGTTGCTGAGGAAGCATAGGAGGAGATGTGGCCACCCACACCAAAACCGGGTCGTTGGGCCCGATGAACCATGATGGCTGAGTTCCATCTCAGCAGTCTTCGATAACCTCGCTCCATGACAATGTCCCCCGGATATGCGGGTTCTTGGTTGAGAGGAATAGTGTTGACAAAGTCCGTACTATGAAGTCCCGGAACAGCGATATGACGCTCACGAGCACGCTCTAGCAGGCGTAAAACCATGTAATGGGCACGCTCATAGCCTGAATCGCGGATCATTCCATCAAAGGATTCCAGCCACTCTTGCGTCTCATGAGGATCCTGGTCTTTCACCTGCGAGGGGATCCCTGAGATGATAGGGGATGATTGCTCTTGGGGTATCACTAGCGTTCATCCTTTCTCGATCGTCAAAATGATTCTTTTTCATAGTGTGAGAGAATCAGTGCTTATCCTACAAAGGAATTTAAGGAGATCACAATGGAATGGTTGAGGTCTGTCGTCCTCGGAATTGTCGAAGGCATCACGGAGTTCCTCCCAGTGTCGTCTACTGGGCATCTCACTATCACTGAACAGTTTCTTGGTATGAAGATTAATGACATTGATGTCACGGCCTTCACAGCCATCATCCAAGTCGGTGCTATCGCTGCAGCTATCCTCTATTTTTGGAAAGATATTGTCCGCTTGGTGACAGGTTGGTTGGCTGGTCTTTTCGATAAGAACCGCCGTGGTACCGACTATCGTCTTGGATGGGCTGTCATCATTGGTTCCCTTCCTATTGGAATTGTAGGTTTGCTGCTTCGCCATTTCATTGAGACCTCGTTGAGATCCTTGTGGATTGTTGCGACGGCATTGATTTTATGGAGTTTCGTTTTGTGGTTCGCTGACCGCTACTCTGCTCGCTTAGAAAAAGCACCACGAGCCCACCTTCGCGACGAATCGAGTCTCACGGTTGTTGATGCACTGATCATTGGTTCCACCCAATGCCTGGCCCTGGTTCCAGGGGTGTCTCGCTCTGGTGCCACTATCGCTGCAGGATTGCTGCGCGGCATCGATCGTACGACAGCAACCCGCTGGAGTTTCTTCCTGGGAATCCCGGCACTCACGTTAGCTGGCACTTTGGAAGCAGTGACAAATTTCGACCAGATTGCCCATGGGTCGATGGGTTGGGGACCGACACTGGTAGCGACAGGGATTTCTTTTGTGGTTGCCTATGCCACGATTGCTTGGCTGCTCAAATTTGTGGCTTCCAATAGGTTCACTGTTTTCATCGTCTACCGAATACTGCTGGGCTTGGCGCTCATCGGCTTGCTGTGGTTTGGTGTGATCGCTGATGTCGTAGCGCCGGACGCATAACTTCTTGATTGGGTGTCATCACCTCACGTTGGTACCCACGAACGTGTGTCCACCGGCTAGATGGCTCATCCATGCCCTAGTCTTGGGTCCATGCGTACTGCTTTTGTGGGATCCAGTCAGCTGAAAGTTTCCCGGATCGGCCTGGGCACCATGAGCTGGATCGGGCGTACCTCCCCGAGTGAGGCTAGCGACATGCTCAAAGCTTTCGTCGACCATGGCGGTACGCTGATTGATACTGCGGCAGCCTATGGATCTGGTGAGGTGGAGTCGCTCCTGGGAAGGCTGATGTCTGGGACAGTACGACGCCAGGACCTCATCATTTCAACGAAATCTGGTTTCATTCATCGTGGTGGAGCCCGCGTGGTCGATAATTCACACACAGTGTTACTCCGTGACTTGGAAGAGTCTTTAACAAGGTTGGGAACCGATCATGTGGATCTGTGGCAGGTCCACGCCTGGGGGCAGGATCCACTGCCGGAAACCTTGGCGGCCCTCGACGAAGCAGTGTCGCGGGGAATGGCTCGGTACGTGGGGGTATCGAACTTTGTTGGGTGGCAGCTCGCACAGGCAGAAACCTGGCAACGAGCTTTGGGGCGTACTCCCCTGGTTTCAGTGCAGGCGGAGTATTCTCTTCTCGCTCGTCGCGCAGAATGGGAGTTACTGGGATGTGTGAAGTCTTTGGGTTTGGGTTTGATCGCCTGGTCAGCTTTGGGTCGCGGTGTTCTCACCGGCAAGTACGCTCAGGGAACACCTCCAGGATCTCGGGGGGATGATTCCTCTTTGGCATGGTTCGTTGACCAGTACGGGGATGAAGGATCGCGTCGTATTGTTGAAGCAGTACAGGTGGCTGCAAGAGGTCTGGGCCTGACCCCTGGACAAGTGGCACTGATCTGGTTGCGCGACACCCCCGGTGTGACGTCGAGTTTGATCGGACCGCGTAGTGTGGAACAACTAGCCCCACTGCTCGATATTGATGATGTCCACCTTCCTCCAGAGATCATTTCAGCCCTCGATGATGTCTCTGGAGGACCGCACCAAGATCGCTGAAGTGCTAGGCTGAGCGCCACAAGAATTTGCACTGACTACGGGAAATACTCATGAGCAGGAGTTGCGAGCGATGAGACCTATTCTTCTTCCACTGTTGGTGATCCTCACTGCCACTGGATGGCTACTGTCCCTCGGCCATGAGGCTATCCCTGCCCACGCTACTGGGCGTACTGGTGCCTGTACGTCCGCAGACAAAAATGCTGTGAGTGTTGTCATCGACTACCAGGACCTGGGTGGTGGGACAGCCGTCTACTGTGCATCCAACCTGGCATCGGGAGCAACGGGTGTCGATGCTCTCGCAGCAATAGGGGTCTCCTACCAGGGAACCTCAAACGGATCAGGATTTGTCTGCCGGATTAATGGCTCGCCCTCCCCCACACAGAACATCACTCTCCCCAATGGAACTACCTACCAAGAGAAGTGTTTGACTACTCCCCCCGGGAACGCCTATTGGTCCTATTGGACAGCGAAACCAGGTGGGGCTTGGACATATACCACCCAGGGTGCGTTCTCCCGCAAGGTTGTGTTCGGCACCTATGAAGGATGGTCTTTCTCTCTCGGTGGTGGGATTGGGCAGGCTCCTGCTCCGCGAGTTTCACCCTCCGCTTGGGTGAGCGTATCAACTTCTTCTCCACCAAAGCCATCGACCACCGCTCAACCATCCCAGGGGTCAAGCCAGCAAACCTCACCCACACCAACTCGTGGATCAGCAACGTCTCCTTCATCGGTGTCCACGAGCTCACCAGGGCCCTCGGAGTCCGACCTTGGGATAGCCTCACCTGGTGTATCACCAACAGATGAAGTGAGCTCACCAACACCATCTTCCTCCACCATGGCTGAAGAACCCACCCCAAGCATGAGCACTGACCTTGGTGTTGCGACTGGCGAATCACCTCAAAGGGGCAACGACTGGTCGCTGATTCTCGGCGTACTGCTCGTGGTCATCTTGGCAGGAGCAACCGTGGCCATGTCCATGAGGAACCGCACACGCTAGCAGCAGTTGAGCCACCTGCGTGTACGTTCCTTGTTCTGCCCTCTTCCTAGACGTACAGAGCACCTCGAAGTCGGAGAAGTACCAAGGCACCAATCATGAAGGTCACTGACACCCAGAAGGTCCACGGTGCGGGAGCGACAGATCCACCTGTCGGTGCCACAGCGAGAGTCCCAGCAGTCACTGAATCAGTGACTGGTTCAGATGATGTGGGAGGAGCTGGAACCTCATGCCCGCCAAGAGTCGATGCCGTCAGCAGCGGAGCATCTGATCCCAGAACCTCAAAGGTGGATTGAGAGATCTGGCCGGATAGCGCACCGGTGAGTATGGCTGTATGAATTCCTGCTGGGAACCCGGTAGGAATATCGAAACTGAAACTCACCATGCCCTCATCATTTGCTTGCAGAGTGCCGACCTCGTAAGGATCAGAATGGAGGACCAAGGCAACATCTTCACCCGGAGTGAAATTAGCTCCAGTAACGACCTGGGTTTCCCCCACACTCCTGGTGGGATGGGCAACCTCAATATCTGGGGATTCACAGATGACGATAGTGGAAATGTACACCGACGTACCCGACATGGAAATCTCTTGGCCATCGATGTAGGCAAGGATCACCAGCTTGTCTGCACGGTATTTTCCTGTCGCAAACTTCACTGAGCATAAACCCTGCTCGTTGCTGATGCAGGTCTGGGAGGTGAACTCCCACTCGGGATAGTATTCGCCAACAATCTTCACCTCAACACCGTCAAGGAGGTTTCCAGCGCTGTCTTTCACCACAGAGGTGACCTCAACTGTGTCGCCATCATTAATCATGGTGGAGGACACTGACACGAATGATTGTGCAGGTGAGGGGGTTCCTGGACCAGGGATCTCAGTAATAGGAAGGAAGGTGACCACCTGGGACTTGACGTCTTCCCCGCCACACTGATTGGTAGCCACTGAGACTGAGAATTCACCTGCTTTCTTAGAACTCATCTTGTAGGAATAGGTTCCATCACCATGGTCAAAGAGCGGGGAAATAGTCACCGCAGGATCTGAAGCTGTGACGGTGAGCCCATCAGCAAAACCAGAGCCATTAAAGAATTCGTCAAAGTACGAGATCAAGCGTACGGTTCCCATCCAGGACGAATCGCCATCAGCAGCCACTGATGTGCCCTCACTAGGAGCGACCGTGAATTTGCCAATCGCAAAGAGTGGGTCACAGATAATGACGTCATCATCAAAACGGACCTCTTGGGTCAGTTTGAGTCCACCATAGGCGACAGCGATGGTGTACTTACCTGGCTTATCCGCGTTGATATTCATCGAATAAGATCCATCCATGTTGTCGACCAATTCTGAGACGGTCACCAACCCAGGATCAGAGACGCTCACGACAATATCGTCCGCCTTCCCCCAGGGCCAGTCCAGGCCACCTTCGAGAACCACCGTACCCACCCATGAATCACCATGGGAGATATTAGGTGTCCAGGACCCACGAGGTTCCACAGTGAAGTCGCTCAAGGTGGCCGATGGGTCACCTATCAAGTACGGTTCGAAAGTGATGTCCTGACTCTGCCAATACCAGCCCATATAGGAGGCGGCCACTGTGAATTCTCCCTCAATCTCTGAGGTGAAGAAGACGTTATACAAGGCATTGCCACGTTCGTCTTTCCCGATGTAGGACAACTCGGAGATCTCTATTCCAGGATTCGAGGCCCGTACACCAATCATCGGAATGAACGCCATTGGATCTTCACACCACACATCCATCGAGATGGTCCCGATCCATGCTTCACTGCCATTGGCTGTCACATGATCTTTGCTGGGTTCTACAGTGAAACCACTCATTGAGGGCCACCAGTCACCGTGGATGTTATAGAAATAGACTGACTGTGGAACTTTTGTCTCACCGAAAGCAACAGTCGCTGTGGCATCGAGCCACATACTCTGGCTTGTCAGGGTCACACTGTAGGTTCCGTCACCGAGGTCCGCCACATCAGAGACCTCGATTCCATATTTGTTGACAGACACAGTGAAGAAATCGGCATACCCTGAACCGTTGCCACCATTACCTTCTTCAACAAGAGTGAATGTTCCCACCCACTTGTCGACCCATTCGAGATACCGACATTCGGTGATCTTTTCAACCACTGGTGTCCAGGTGACATCGACGAGGGACACAGTGATGTCAGGAGTGGGAGGATCAACCGGCACAGGTTCGAACACCATTCTGCTTGCTGCTCCCCAGGTGCCGCATCCATCAAACACGCGTATATGGGCATCGTATTCACCTGGAGTGGTGGAGGTGTAGCTAATGGTGTACGTCCCATTACCATGATCGATGAATGATTCAAGATCAAGGCCTGGATCACTGTACTGCCAGATGGCATGGGCCATATCGGATCCATTCACCTGCGGTGCATAAGAGTCCACGATAGTGAAGGAGAACTGATGGGCCTGGACGCCATCACTATGGATAGGCGCAACTCCCGTACTTGTCGTGGCCTGGAAATCAATTACCTTATAGGCTGACTCACACTGGGGAGAATAATCCTCAAAAAAGACATTGCTTTGGAACACGAGTCCGCCAGTGGTAGCTGTGACATAGAAAGCGCCAGCTTTGACTGCCTTGATTTTCATGGAATAGGTTCCATCGCCATTGTCCCATACCTCGCTCACACTCACGGCTGGATGGGGGGCATTGAGTGTAATCGCGGAGGCATATCCAACAGCTGGTTGCCCATTGACATCGGCGAGTTGAATCGTACCCATCCACGATGCGTCACCATTCGGGGCAACAGGAGGAGTGGGGACTGCTGGAGCACTAGTGAAGGACACTATTTCTGGAACCTCTGGAATGACCTCATCGAACGTGATGGTGCGATCCCCTGTCCAAGCTCCACACATGTTATTCAAATGGAGCCCAACAGTGACATCACCTGGGATAGTGGAGGAAAACTTGATCGTGTATGTTCCGTCCCCATGGTCATAGAACGGTGAACCCTTGACCTCGGGATGTGAGGTGGAATACCCCATCGTAAAGTCGTACCCAGCACCAAGAGCATCAGGATAGTACTGATCGGCGAGGGTCAATGTACCCACCCATGTGGAGATCCCATCGGCAAGGACAGATTCCCCATTGTCTGGTACGAGAGTAAAGTCACTGATCTTGTACGCGGGATCACACCCAAGCTTGGTGGCACTGAACGATACAAATCCTTCCTTTGATCGATCTGCCACGACAGCCTTCAACCGGAAGACCCCAGCATGATCGGATGTGATTCGTGCAAGATAGGACCCATCACCCATGTCATGAATCTCGGAAATTTTGGTCGCTGGATGTGCAGGCACGAGGTCTATGCTCGTGGCAAAACCAGCAAGGGGGGCACCATTATTGGCGAGATCCACTAAGGAAATCTTGGCTAGCCATGTTGAACTCCCATCAGCAGGAACCGTGTTTGCAGGATTGGGAATCTCGGGTACGACAACCATGTCAGCCATCGCGACAACAGGCACTGGGACAAAGGTGATCTGGCGTTCAATCGAGACGCCATCGACAATGGCTTTCACTGAGTACGTCCCAGGTGTTGTTGAGGTCATTCGCACTGAATAGATACTGTTGTTATGACTTCTGACAGGCGTAATGGTGACTGCGGGATCGGCGGAGACCACACTCACGGCATCTGTGCGACCTGATCCATCCCAACCAACAATGTTCCAGGTGTCAAGCTGCACGACACCCTCCCAACCTTCCCGGCCATCGGCGTAGATAGGTCCAACATTGTAGGGAAGACGACCACCAGTAAATGGTTCAACAACAAACTTGCCCATCCAGAATTCTTTCGATGTATCTTGGGGGACAAAAGTGATTTGTGCGTCAAGGCGGCGTGTTACACATTCGCTATCCATGAAAGCGGTGATGTCGTATCTGCCGATGCGAGAAGAGGTCACATTGAAGGTGTAGTTTCCATCACCCTTGTCAATGAGTTCAGATATCTGCACAACAGGGTCAGATGCCTTCACACGAAGAAAGTCACCCTTGCCCCAGGGCTCCTGTGAGCCTCCTGTCAACGTGACGGTTCCCTGCCAGGATGATTCCACATCTACATACTTATCGGGGCCTTGAGGAACGATCCACAACCGCTCCAACACAACATCTGGGCACCCAGGGCTAAGTTCCTTGAAAGTAACAAAGGCTTCTTGTGTGATGCCACCAACGGTTGATGTGACCGTGAAGGTTCCAGCCTTCTTCGATGTCGCCTCCATATAGTAGCTTCCCTCACCGGCGTACCGCAAAGGAGTCAATTGAAGTTCTGGATCTGACGTCGTAATCGTGATGACATCAGCCAAATCTGGTCCTTTCCAGCCAGGAATATCACTGTAGAGATTGATCGCGATGTCCCATTTTTCTCGGCCGTCAGCATAGACCGGTTCGCCTTGCCACGTATGCACCCACATGGGACCCTGCCAGTATTCCTCTGCTGGGGGTACGGGAGGTTCCGGTTTCGTGTACGTCACGACGGTTCCCGACCCCTGGAGTCGAATAGGGAGTGGCATTAACTCAATTTCATTCTGGTTATAATCAACCGTACCTGACACCACAACGGCGTCATATTCTTGGTTAAGGAGGAGGACCTCGCAGCGCCCGCCGGGCTGTGTCACACATTGGTCAATGATCGGTTCACCAGCTGTTGGTTCGACAGGTTCAAAGAGGAAATCAACCACGATCCCTTCAATTCCCAAAGCATTGGCGTCCACCACATGAGCTGTGACCGTCACTGGTTCGCCTACCACAGCTTGTCGGGTGGAAACCGAAATCGAAGACGATATGGGCGTGAACGCCTCGGCATTGCGATCAAAAGTTGAAACACCCCCACTCACCACGAGCAATGCTGCAAGAAGCATGAAAGCTGTACGACGAATGATGTTCTTAGGCATGGTTCCTCCCCCAAGAGGTAGACATGAGTTACTTCACGTCAGTCTATGCCCAATTTCGACAACTGTCTATGCAACTTCCTTTGTGAAAGGATTTTGGGTCTGTTGTTGAAAATTCGCACGGCGTACAGTACGGCGAAAAGCCAGCAAAACTGGCCTTCCCACGACCATGAGAAGCAGACATGTGGTGATCGCGCGACCGGTATCCCACACGGCTGTGGAGGTGATCAAGGTGAACCACCCGAAGCGTTTCAGATTCTCCCCTATGGCCCCACCGGGGATATAGGCAAGATCAGTTGGTCCCCCACCACCAGAACCCATGATGAAGGGCCAAAACCACAGGTTCATGATCATTCCGAAGAAGTACGCCGCCACAATCGCGTACACCACTAGCATTGCCAGCTCGAGGCCTCCACGTATTTTCTTACCCATCACTGAATCCGGTAAGAGCCCGGCACCCATCCCCACCCATGCAGAAGCTAGCATCTGGAAGGGCATCCATGGCCCCACACCAGCAGTGAGTAGCGCAGACGCAAACAGCGATGTGCAACCCAAGACGAACCCAAACCCAGGTCCGAATACTCTCCCTGCCAAAATGAGCAGGAAGAAGACAGTTTCTACCCCGTTGGTTCCAGCCCCTAAGGGCCGCAGGGCAGCAGCGATGGCACTGAGGACCCCGAGAATAGCTAAGGCTTTGACATCCATTCCCTGGTCGGAGATCTGCGCCATGACAAGAAAAATGAGCAAAGGTAGCAGGACCACAAAGATGAAAGGGGCTGAGGACCCCATGTCAGCATCGGGGGATAGCGGAATAACCAGGGGCCAGGCAAACATAGCGAAGCCAGCGCAGCTGATGATCACCAACATGGTGATCGACTTCCAGCCTAAAGGAACAGGCCCATGCAAGCGACTCATCACGACTCACCTGCGGGAGTCGATGTGTTGCGGCCTTTCAGGGCTTGGGCAACCTGGTAGGGAGTCAGCCATGGTTCGGGATAGAGCACTTTCGCCACTTGGGGAGCAAAGAGTGCTGATGATCCCAGAACCTGGGTGGGGGACCCAGCAGCAATGATGTCCCCAGAAGCCATGACAAGAATCTGGTCAGCGACTTCGGCCGCGAACTCTACGTCGTGAGTGACCAATCCTACGCTGCGACCTTCCATGGCCATTTCTTTGAGAATCTGAGCCAAGGTTGCTTTAGCGGGATAATCCAATCCACGAGTCGGCTCATCGAGCAAGATTACTTGTGGTGAGGCCGTCAGTTGTATCGCCAACACTAATGCTAATTTCTGACCTTGCGACAGATCACTGGGATGACTGGTCAGGTCTATGCGTGGAGCCAAGGCTTCCAGGATCCGCTGGCATAACCCTTCCTCGTCGGCGTCGCGATCCGCTGTGGCACACTCTTCAGCCACCGATGGCAAGAAAAGCAGATCGTTGGCATGGTGAGGTACGAGCCGAATGTAGCGGCGTACTTGTGAAGAAGCGAGCCCCTCTAAGGCAACCTCACCGACAGAAAATCGTCCCGCTGTGATCGGTTGCACACCCGTGAGCGCCCACAGCAGGGAGGATTTACCAGAACCATTTCTTCCCATGATCACTGAGATCTGGGCACTCGGCATCGTGAGGGAAACAGAATTGACAGCCACGATATTCGGGTAGGCAACTGTCATCTTCGACACCACCACCTGTGAGGACGTGGGCTCGATCTCCGCCTTGACGCCCTGGGCAACTCGCACTGATGACTTTCCTTGCGCGGGGGGAACCCGAGCAAAACCAGCTGGGTCTATCCCCGCCAAAGCCGTGGTCAATTCTCCAGCCATACCCCGGGCTTGGCGTACTGATAAAGGAACCTGTGGGAAACCAGCGACTCGACCCAGCTCAACCACAGGAGGAATGAGCTGACTTGTCGTCATCATAGCTGCGGTGCCATCGGCAGTAACAAGGCCTTTCTCGACAAGAATCATCTGATCGGCATAACCGGCAACGCGTTCAAGTCGGTGTTCAGCCACCATCACTGTCAATCCAAGATCATGGACGAGACGCAACAGGGCAGCAAGTACTTCTTCACTGGAGACGGGATCAAGAGCAGAGGTTGGCTCATCAAGGACAAGCACTCGTACCCCCGTAGCGAGGACCGACCCAATCGCTACCCTTTGTTGTTGCCCACCAGAGAGCGTCGACAGGGCTCGATTTCTTTCGCCAGCAAGCCCAAGGATGTCCAAGGTTTCTTCTACCCGAGTTCTCATCACCATGGGATCAACCCCCAGTTGCTCCATGGTGTACGCCAATTCTTCTTCAACCGTGTCAGTGACGAAGCCAGCGAGAGGATCTTGACCGACCACCCCCACCACGTGGGCTAGGTCGCGGGGGCGATACAAGGCTGTGGAATACCCTTCGACTTCGACCTTTCCACTCACAAACCCGCCTGTGAAGTGGGGAACATGACCATTGATCGCACCCAAGAGTGTTGATTTTCCTGACCCAGTACGCCCAGCAACCAAGACGAGTTGCCCGTCAGGTATCTCTAAGTTGACCCCACGCAGAACCTCAGGAGAATCATCGCGATACCTTATAGATACATCCTTGAAAGAGATCATGACACCCTCCTTAGTTCCGGTTGTGGTGCCACGAGGGCTGGTATAAGCAGTGCGCAGGCAGTAGCTAGTGCAAGGAAACTCAGAGATGGCCACGTCAAGGGTTGAATAACTGGGTAGGCAATGAACGGTTGGATCCACGACATCACCATCGACAGCACCACACCAAGGCCAGCTGACCCCATGACCAACCATTCTGTGGTGCCCATAGTGTCAGGACGGTATCTGCTCCTGACGACCCGCCGACCACTGAGTCTCAAACCGGTCAGCCCTAAGCCCAACCCGAGAATCACCATGGGTGCACCCATCCATACTGGTGTCTTCCCAGTATCGAGTAACCCATAGGCCCCGACACTGAGTGCGACCGATGAGGTAAGCAACAAGGTGGTTGTGACGTGTTTCGAACGCTGAGATAGAGAGGTACTGCGTCCGTACCCTCGAGAATCCATGGCACCCGCCAAGAGAAGAGACCTATCTAAAGCATCATTGAGTACGGGCATCGCCACGTATCGAATCAGATGTACCCCCTTGCCGGTGTCAGCTCGCAGTTGACGAGCCCGACGTACACGCACAATCGACTGAGCCAATTGGGGAAAGATAGTCAAGGCGATCACCACCACAGTCCCCCATTCATAGAGGGCACCTGGAACAGCTGCCAGCAGTCTTTTTGGATTAGCTAAAGAATTCGCTGCACCAACTCCAAGAATGATGGTCGCCAACTGCAGCCCTGATGCCCCCGAGGCGACCAACACTTCTGCAGAGACAGGTCCGAAGAGGCGTACAGAAGAAAACACACCAGGAAAACTCAGTGTGGGAAGATTCCAGATGATGGTGGGTCCATCAGCAGAAAACACTATGCGTAAGAGCATTCTCATGAGCACCACGAAAATGCCGACATAGACATAGAGCCGAAAAGCCAAAGCCCACGGGGCACTGCTCCGGCGAGCAACGACAGTGAAGCAGACCACAGCAATGATGAGCGCCAAGAGCAGAGGGTTCGAGGTCCGCGAGGCTACAACGGCACATCCGAGCGCCCAAACCCACCAAGCACCAGGGTGCAGGGGTCGAGTAAGAGATCGAGCAGCAGTGGATCTCCTGGGAGCCATGCTCGCCGTGGTGGACATGAGCTACTCTCTGCTAGTGATCAGTGCTTGGATCACGAAGAGAACTCCGCGTCACGCAACAGACCTCGATGTACGATGGCGCTTCACCACCAGGTTGTCGGACTCATCAAATGATCTACCGTTGCGGGTCAGTGTCGGGTTTTGACCGACTTCCCCTGGGTAAGAGGTGAATACTTTCGCCACTTTAGCACAGGAGCTGCTCGAGACCAGGTGGCAGTGGAACCCATGACTCAATATAATGGTCACGCAATACCAAAAGAATTGGCACACCGGGCACATAAGTCGCACAGAGATCTTTCCTCTTTTCCGAACTCCTAGCTCTCGGCGGTGTCAACATGATGAATAAGGACAAAGATGACTTTTCACTCCACCAAGAAAATACTCGCCTGTGCTTGTGCAGGTTTCCTCGCTATGAGCACACTGGCAGGCTGTGGTGCCAAAGACGACGACACAACTACTGATCCGACGACGGAGGCATCAACCCCGGCTGATGACACTCCTACCACACCAACAGGTGACCACATCGCTGCTGATTGGGCGTCTGAAATTGTCACCTCCGATGAGGTGTTGTTTCGTGGTGAAACTGATGGTGTGCAGCTGACCATCTACAAGCTTGCTGTACATCCAGCCATTAAGGATTCAATGTTCGTTGATCCTGATACTAAAGAATCAGTGTTTACCCAAGGTACTGACATGGTGTGGGTGAACTATGTGTGGACGAATAACACTGGGGAAACCCTCCTCTATTCCAGCACAGGTGGGGGTTTGCGGTATGAAGACTCTCCTTACATGGGTAAGAACCCCGGCGTGACTGATATTGAATTCCGAGACAGCCTAGGGTTGCCAGGAACCGAGTACCAACCTGGTGCCTTCAATGCTGCGGGATCGTCTTGGGTCCCCGGAACCTCCTTTGCAGTAAACGACAATATCGAATACCGTCCTGGCGTCAAGGTTAACTTGTGGAACCTCAAACCAAGCATCAAAGACTCGGCAGGCGAGTGGATTCTTGATATGTACACCTTCAACGGTGACGAATTTACGATGGTGTAAAGAGCACCATCACTCAACATCACGCTAACCGTGACACCGCTTCGGCGATGTCACGGTTAGTTGCTGTCAGGGCAATACGTACGTGATTCTCCCCAGCCGTACCATAAAAATCTCCTGGTGCGACAATGATCCCTTGGGTGGCAAACCAGTGAGCGGTCACTCGTCCTGGTTCCCCACGAGTTGCCCATAGATAGAGCCCGCCTTCACTGTCATCAATGGTGAAACCAGCGTGGGTGAGCCCTTGACTAAGTTGGGTTCGCCTGGCGAGATAGATCTCGCGCTGATTTTCAACATGGGACTGATCACCGAGAAGGGCAACCATGGCCACCTGCACCGGTGTGGGCATCATCATGCCCAGATGTTTGCGTAACCCCACCAAGGTCATCACAAGGGTGTCGTCACCCACCATGAACCCTGCGCGATAGCCGGCACAGTTCGATCTCTTCGACAGCGAGTAGACCCCGAGAAGCCCTTCCACAGATCCGGAATTCAACCGATGATCCATGATGGAATGAACCTCCCCCTGCCATCCGAACTCCCCATAACACTCATCGGCTGCGAGGATCGCACCAACGTCACGAGCGTACTGGATCCATGCCCGAGTCTCGTCAGCAGAATCGATCCTCCCAGTCGGATTTGAGGGCGAGTTCGTCCAGATGAGCGCTGGTTTTTCACCAGCCAATTCGCCCGGATGTGAGGCTTTGATCACTCGAGCGCCCACCATGGCAGCACCCACCTCATAGGTGGGATAGGCGATGGTGGGTACGACCACCGTGTCATCTGGGCCCAACCCTAACAACGTAGGCAACCAGGCCACGAGTTCTTTAGTTCCGATAGCTGGGGCAACATTGCGTTCACCCAGGTCGCGAGCTGACCACCGCATAGTCATGTAGTTGATGATGGCTTCGTGGAGGGCGACCGTACCCCACACTGTGGGGTATCCGTGGGCGTTCGAGGCTTCGCCAAACCTGCGTTGACCGATCTCAGGGGTTGGATCAACTGGTGTTCCCACACTCAGGTCACAGGCACCACCGGGAAAAGATTTCGCCAGAGCGATGTCCTCAGCGATCGTATCCCAGGGAAAATCAGGGAGATTCACTCGTGGCATAGGACAAGATTAGCGTGGGGGCAGGGCAGCAATAGTGGGATGGTCGCCATCCACTGGACCCAAGCGGGCCGCTCCACCGGGTGTACCTAGCTCTGCGAAGAACCCAGCATTGATCTCTGCATACTCCAAGTATTCGGCTGGGAGATCGTCCTCATAGTAAATCGCATTGATGGGGCACACTGGCTCACAAGCCCCACAATCCACGCATTCATCAGGGTTGATATAGAGAGTTCTGGCTCCCTCATAAATACAATCCACGGGGCATTCTTCAACGCAGGCCTTGTCTTTAATATCCACACAAGGTTCGGCGATTACGTAAGTCATGGGGATCCTTTCTGGGAGCTAGCCCAAAATTATACCGTGTTGGGCCCATGGGGAGCAGTCGAGGACCGAGATCTAGGATGGCTGAGCACTGCGGTGGGCACGGTTAATAGCTGAACATACGGCTTTGAGCGAGGCGGTTACGATCGAAGGATCCACCCCCACACCCCACCAGACGAAGCCGTCAACCTCTGCTTCCACGTACGCCGCTGCTTGAGCATCCCCACCAGCAGAGAGAGCATGCTCGGTATAGTCGAGAACCTTCACCTCAAAGTTCAAGGCGTGAAGTGCTTGAACGAAAGCTGACAGTGGCCCATTGCCCATTCCCTGGATCTGTTGCTCCGCTCCGTGGTTGACCACAGTGGCGGTTATTTCGTAGGTACTATCCGTACTCGACACTGACGAACTGATCAACGACAGCGGATCAACAGCGCCAAGATACTCATCGGTAAACAGGTTCATGATTTCTGCACTCGACACCTCTTTACCTGTGGCATCGGAATACCTTTGCACCGCGCGGGAGAAGTCGAGCTGAAGTCTGCGCGGCAGATCGAAGTGGTGATCGGCTTTCATGAGGTACGCCATTCCACCCTTGCCAGACTGCGAGTTGACGCGGATCACTGCTTCATAGGTACGGCCAACATCACCCGGATCAATAGGAAGGTAGGGTGCCTCCCAAGCAATCTCATGGATCGAGAGCCCCTGAGCCTCGGCGCGAGACTCCAAATCTTCCAGTCCTTTCTTGATGGCATCTTGGTGGGAACCCGAGAAAGCTGTGTACACCAGGTCGCCAGCGTAGGGGTGACGCGGGTGAACGGGCAGGCCTGTGCAGTATTCAACAGTACGGCGGATGTTGTCGATGTCAGAGATATCGACTTGTGGATCAATGCCTTGGGAGAACAGGTTCATCGCTAAGGTCACTAAGTCGACATTTCCGGTTCGCTCCCCATGGCCGAACAAGCAGCCTTCCACGCGATCTGCGCCCGCCATCACCCCGAATTCTGAGGCAGCGACAGCCGTACCGCGATCATTGTGAGTGTGCAAAGAAACAGCCACATATTCCCGGTTGGGGATGTTACGGATGAAATATTCGATCTGATCAGCGTACGTATTCGGGGTGGACATCTCCACGGTCGCAGGCAAGTTGAGGATGATCTCGCGATCTTGACTTGGTTGCCATATCTCCATGACATTCTCGCAGACCTCGATGGCATAGTCTGTGCGAGTCTGAGTGAAAATTTCTGGAGAATACTCGTACCCGAACTCGGTGGTGGGCAGATATTTTTCGGCATACTGCATCACCCACTGGGTTCCTCGACGCGCCAGGGCTGTGGTCTGGTCAGGAGTGTTCCCAAATACCACGCGCTGGAACAGGTCAGACAAGGCGTTGTACATGTGGATCGTTGCCCGATCTGCTCCCACCAAGGATTGGGCTGTCCGCTCAATCAGGTCTTCGCGGGCTTGGGTCAGCACAGAAATGTGTACATCGTCAGGGATCTTGTCACCCTCAATCAGTGAGCGTACGAAATCAAAATCTGTTTGTGATGCTGAAGGGAAACCCACCTCGATCTCTTTGTAGCCCATCGCTACCAAGAGGTCGAACATGCGCATCTTGCGTGAGGGGGTCATCGGATCGATGAGTGCCTGATTGCCGTCCCTCAAATCTGTGGAGAGCCAGCGCGGTGCTGCAGTGATTCTCTTCGAGGGCCAGGTGCGATCAGGGAGGTCCTGGGGTTGAAAAGGTACGTACCGCCTAAAGGGCATGGGTGAGGGTTGTTGACAGGGATTTGTCAGTCTTGGTGTGGTCATGGGATGTTCCTCGCTGTTGTCTAGGGTTAATGGTCACGCTAGTCTCCGCAGCGAGACTTTTCACTCGCTGCGGCAGCTAAGGAGCAGGCAACGCGGCATGGGACCAGCATACTACAGTGTTCAAGGGGTTTTGCCCGTGAGCAGAGATTCATCACGCTAGGAAGTTCTGTTCGTGAGCGTGGATGGGCCTGGCCGTCCGCATCGCGAAGCGATGCGGACTGGTTGCGAAAGAACAGAACTCTTCCTCGTGGGATGAATCTCTCATAGCACCGTTAGGATGGCACCTAGAGGGCCGTACTAGAACCCGAGTCGGTTGAGGGCCTTCGGATCGCGCTGCCACTCTTTGACCACTTTGACTTTCAGATCGAGGTATACCTGTGTCCCCACCAGGGCCGAGATTCTGCGTCGCGCCTGCGTACCGATCTCTTTCAGGCGCTCAGCTTTCTTACCCAAAATGATCGGCTTTTGAGAGTCACGTTCGACCACAAGATTCGCAAAGATATCCAGCAGGGGTTTCTCGCGATCCTCGCGCAAACCCATCTCCTCGATGGTCACGGTGATCGAGTGCGGCAGTTCACTATGTACGACACCTAAAGCCACTTCACGAATGAGTTCAGCGATCAAGGTTTCTTGAGGTTCATCACTGACCTCACCATCTGGGTAGTACGCCGGGCCTTGAGGAAGTGCCTCGATTAACAGATCACGGACAAGATCAATATTCTCCCCACTGACCGCTGAGACTGGCACGATCTGATCCCAGGATAGACCGAGCTCCGATTCTAGCTGTTGAAGCCCGATCAGATGCTCGCGCGTACGCTGCTTTCCAGCAATATCCATCTTGGTAGCCAAGGCAAACAGGGTTGGCTTCTGGGGAAGTTGTGAAATCTGGGTGAGAAGGAACCTGTCCCCTGGACCGACCTTTTCTGGGCAGGGAAGACACACGCCCACCACATCAACCTCTGACCATGTGTCATAGACCAATTGGTTGAGTCTTTCACCAAGCAGTGTCCGTGGTCGATGAACACCTGGAGTATCCAAGATGACCAGTTGCCCATCGTCCCTGGTCACAATCCCTTTAATAACGTGGCGAGTAGTTTGTGGCTTATCCGAAGCAATAGCCACTTTCGTACCCACTAATGCGTTAGTGAGTGTAGATTTTCCGGCATTCGGCCTTCCCACAAAACAAGCAAACCCTGAGCGATGCCCCTCGGAGGTTGTTTCTGGAGTCGTGTTGTCTCGTACATCCCTATCACTCATCATGGTCCTCCCTAGCGCGTACGATCACTGTCGACAGCTGGTGGCGACGACCTGTGAACTGATCAGCACTGAGCTCCAAGCCCTCCCAGGTGAGCGAGGCGCCTGGGATGGGGACCATGTTGAGTTCTTTGGCCATGATCCCACCAACCGAGTCCACATCGTCGTCACCCAGTTCGCAACCAAAAAGGTCACCGAGATCTGAGAGAGATAATCGTGAGGACACCCGATACACCCCAGGAGATATCTCGATAGCCGGGTCAAGTTCTTGATCAAACTCGTCTTGAATCTCACCAACAATCTCTTCAATGAGATCCTCGATCGTGATCACTCCCGCCGTACCACCAAACTCGTCCACCACGACAACCATGTGAATATGTGCTGCTTGCATTTCACGAAGCAGATCATCAGCAGTTTTCGAATCTGGGCACCAGGTCACCGGACGTACCAAAGAATCAACTAGTTCAACCGACTGGGCTTCAGAATTATCGAAAACCCTCTTGACAATATCTTTGAGATAGAGGATCCCAACCACATCATCTAACCCCTTGTCCCCGGTCACTGGAATACGAGAAAACCCTGAACGTAGCGTCAAGGCAAGGGCTTGGCGAAGAGTTTTCCCCGCCTCGATATGGACAACATCAGTACGAGGGACCATAACTTCCCGAACAAGGGTGTTCCCCAAATCGGAGACAGAAAAGGTTGGTCGTGGAGAAAGCAGGTGATGGTCGTGAACAGGGGTTCTCTTTTCTGAGCGCTTGGCTAAGACTGTGACCAATCCGAGGGTGATGCCAGCCCCGACGATGGCACCAGTGATACCGGCAAGTACGAACTGAATCATTGATCGTCTCGTTTGCTTGAGCCCCAGGCTTCAATAATCTGATCATTGAGACCGAACATCACAGCTTTCTCTTGGGGTTCGCTGTGGTCAAATCCTAGAAGATGAAGGATCCCATGGATGAGTAAGTATTCCGATTCTTCTTGGCCAGTACGACCTGTTGCTGGCCCCTGCTGTGTAGCGATCGCAGGACAGAGCACCACGTCTCCGAGGACTCCAACACTTAGGTCGTCCGGGTCTTTTCCTGGTCGGAGTTCATCCATGGGGAAACTGAGCACGTCCGTGGGGCCAGGTTCACCCATGAACTTCTCATGGTAGGCCGCCATGGTTTGCTCATCAACGAGCTGGATGGACAGTTCAGCTTCTGCGCTCACATGCAGTGATGTAAGAGCAAAGAGGCCGAGTTGGATCAGTGATCTTTCATCAACTTCTGTACCCGATTCGTTCGTGAGGTCGATCATTGCTTACTCCTGGGTGTGGGTCGTGAAGCTCCACGGCGAGGGTTCACTGCTTCATAAGAATCATAGGCAGCTGCTATGCGCCCAACGAGTGGGTGCCGTACCACATCAGAATTGGTCAACTGGCAGAAAGCAATGTCGTCGACGTTGTTTAAGATTCCGGTGACTTCTCGCAAACCTGACTTCATGGATGTGGGCAAATCGATCTGTGTCACATCACCAGTGACCACCATGGTGGAGTTGAATCCGAGCCGGGTGAGGAACATTTTCATCTGCTCCATGGAAGTGTTTTGTGCCTCGTCGAGGATAATGAAAGCATCGTTGAGGGTGCGCCCACGCATGTACGCCAGCGGTGCGATCTCGATCGTACCGGCAGTAAGGAGGCGCGGTACGGATTGCGGATCGAGCATGTCGTGGAGGGCATCGTACAGGGGTCGAAGATAGGGGTCGATCTTTTCCGAGAGTGTACCCGGCAGGAAACCGAGCCTCTCCCCTGCTTCGATCGCTGGGCGGGTTAAGATAATGCGCGAGACTTGCTTCGATTGGAGTGCTTGAACAGCTTTGGCGACTGCGAGATAGGTTTTGCCTGTGCCAGCTGGCCCTATCCCAAAGACAATCGTGTTGGCGTCAATAGCATCTACATATCTCTTCTGGTTAGCGGTTTTGGGGCGTATCGTACGCCCCTTGTGGGAGAGCACACTTTGGGTGAGAACCTCTGCAGCTTCCAGAGTGTCCTCACCGGTCATCTGCAGTATTCGCGACACATCCGCAAGGCTGAGGCCTTGGCCAGTACGAAGCACACTCACCATTTGTGTAAGAACTTCTTCAGCATGGTCCATGTCGGTGTTACTACCGGTAAGCGTGATGACGTTTCCACGTACGTGAAGGTCAGCTTCTAGTTTGTTTTCAAGAAGCCGAAGGAATTCGTCACGCGGCCCTAGGACATTCACCATAGAAATGGAGGTCGGTACGCTCACGTGACGCGAATCGAGACGAGTCTTTGGTTCAGTCACCTTGGTGAGTCAACCTCCTGAGATGGGATACGGCTCTAGTCTAGCTTTTCATGTCACTTTCTCGTAATGATGGGTGATGGGACCAAAAAAAGGGGTCAGGCCGATTCCAACAACAGCTACAATCAATCAATAACGACACCATTGCATCTCTAACTTGAATGTGGGCCTGTGCAGACAAAGGGCTGGGGAATATAGGATTCTGGATGTGCAGAACAACACCACAACAGATCAGGAGTCACCGCGAGGAGTGTACGACCTCATTGTGGCCGGGTTTTGTGCCATGCTGCTCATCGCCAATGTTGCGGCCACCAAACTCATTGCCCTTGGCCCTACGTGGGCCCCTGGTGGTGTCCACATTTTTCCACTCGTCTTCGATGGCGGAGCACTCACCTTCCCCATCACGTACATCCTCGGTGGCTGTCTAGCTGAGGTTTACGGATTCAAGAAAGCCAGACGAGCGATCTTTCTCGGTTTTATTCTGTCCATCACTGCCGCTGTGGTCTTTGTCGTGGTGGGGGCCCTCCCCGCCGATGCAAGCTGGGGTAACCAAGAAGCATGGATCTCCGTGTTGGGGTTTGTACCACGCATAGTTGTGGGATCACTTATTGGATACTTGGTAGGCCAACTCATGAACGCGCGACTCCTGGTCTGGCTTCGTGATCGTGCCAAGCCAGGATCACTCTGGTTTCGCCTGGTCAGTTCCTCTGTTGTCGGTGAAGCTGTTGACACGATCTTGTTCTGCACCATAGCGTACGGTTTTGTCGTCAGTGCAGGAACCTTGGGCAACTACATCATCGTTGGATACCTCTACAAAGTGGGTTTGGAGATCATCCTCCTGCCGATCACTCTCCGTGTTATTTCATGGCTGAAAACCCGCGAAACCTACAGGTCACTATAGGAGAAATTCATGATGGCTCGTCGTGTGGCAACAATAGTGACCAGGCAGAAGATGAAGGCACCGACCACCAGGACAGCTAGTTGAGCAACCAAATGGCCCAAACCGCGATCATTGAGAAAACTCAAAGACCCCATGGTGGCAACAACAGTAGATAAGGCGACACCAACAAGGAGGGCCACCATTGTGCCAACCCCGAGCGGCCACCACCTTGGAGAGCGGCGAGAATAGTATCCAGGGAGATAGAACGCATTAAAAACCGCATACATCAAGCCAATGACCCCAAAGAAAGCCACATTAGTGTTCATTCCAATGAAGTTCCCCACCGGATAGAGATACCATCGAACAATGCAGAGGGGAATGGCTACAACGATAAACAACAATTCCACCAGTACGACCACCCAAACTCGGGCTCGTACCTGATCCTTACGATCAACAGGCAAGCTGGCCACAAAGTCCAGATCACGCTCAGTTCTATCGCGATAGGCAAGAATCATGAAGAAAACAAAGACGTAACCAAAGGCAAGAGGGAACATCCACATTGGGATGAACAACAGTAGCAACGCACCCAAGGCGAGGTACATCCACCAGGTGATCGTTAAACGAAACTCTTTCACCAACAGGTTCTTCACGCCTTGTTCACCTCCTCCTGTGCACGCTTCGGATGGGACGGTGCCCTCTCGGTGTACACCATGACCTGGTCCAGACGTGGGGTTTTCAGTTCACACCCACGGGCAAGGTATTGATCATAAGCCCAGATCATTCCAGTAAAACCACTCCCCGTCACCCGAATCCCCATGAGCCTGTCTTCTAAAGCTTTCGTCAATTGTGGACGACTTCCCCTCACCAACAAGAAAGACCTGCGTACGTCGTCAACCAACCCATAAACCACCATGCGACCTTCACGAAGATACAACCCATAGTCGGCATAGGCCTCCACCTGTGAGGCATCGCGCGTGGTGAACACGAGGCTCAGATTCGTCGAGCGAGTGAGTTTCGCCAACAGTTCCATGATGTCTTTTTTATCTTGATCCCCCATCCCACGAGTAGGGTCATCAAGAACCAACAACTCACTATGATGGCCCACCGCCGCCGCTAGCGCGTACTTCACCTGCTGAATGCGCGAGCCGCGAGAAAGTTTGACCTTCTCACTGATCTCCAAACTCTCCACAGCGGACAAGTACGATAAGTGATCCCAATTCGGATAAAACCGCCTCGTCATCGAAGTGATCTGTTCCGGGGTGCGACTCGAATAGGGGGGGGCCCCAGTGGCGACAAACCCAATCTTTTGTTTGAGTTCCTGGTGATGATGTCGAACATCCCTGCCCCAGATTCCCACTGTTCCAGTGTCTGGGCGCACCAAGTGAAGCATCGATGTGAGCAGAGTCGTCTTCCCCGAGCCGGTAGCTCCCATGACCCCCAAAATGGATCCCAGAGGCAGCGACAAGGAGATATCGACCAACTGGAATCGGTCGTACCTCTTCGAAAGGTTGTCCACCTCAATGATATTCACCTGCGGTACCTTCCCAGGAAGTCTTCACGGAAATCATAGAAGAACCCACCATCAATAGACTCGCGTATCTGATCCACGAGACGAACGTGAAAACGTTCATTATGAATAGTCATCAGCGTGTAGACCAGTAGTTCTTTAGCGCGGGTTAAATGGTGAAGATAGGCACGGGAAAAATTCTCGCACGTATAACAGTCACACCCGTCCTCGAGTGGGGCAGAACTCCTCTTCGAAGGGAGAGTGTCAACGTTGTACCACCCCTGGGTGGTGTAAGCCCGGCCATTGCGAGCAGTACGCGAAGGGTTCACACAGTCAAAAGTATCAATCCCCTGCTCAATAGCAGCAAAAAGATCCTCAGGTTCTGAGATGCCGAGCAGGTGACGGGGTTTGTCGTCGGGGAGTTCTTCGTTCACCCATCTGCAGATGGTTCCCAAGTTTTCTTTCTCCAGTGCACCCCCGATCCCGAATCCATCAAACACCTGAGTGTCAACATCTGCTTGTGCTAAGTCTTTGGCCCCACGGCGACGAAGATCCTCAAATTGGGCACCTTGAACAACACCGAAAAGGCCCTGATAAGGCTTGCCTGTACGATCATCGGTGAGGCGGCGATGTTCACTCAAACACCGAAGCGCCCATGTCTGCGTCCGGTCAAGAGACCTTTCTTGGTACTCACGGGTGTTCATCAGTGTCGTACATTCATCAAAAGCAAAAATAATATCCGCACCAAGCTGATGCTGGATCTGCATCGACACTTCCGGAGTGAAACGATGAGCCGAGCCATCACGGAAAGAACGAAAACTAACCCCATCATCATCCACCTGTGCCAGACGATCCTTCCCCGGAGCAATCACCTCATCACTAGCCAATCCAGCTGTCGACATGGCAAGAACCTTCTTGAAACCCGCCCCTTGACTCAACACCTGGAAGCCACCAGAGTCGGTGAACGTTGGGCCGGACCATCCCATGAATTGGCCCACACCACCGGCCTCATCAACAATGTCAGCCCCTGGTTGAAGATAGAGATGATAGGCATTAGCGAGGACGGCTTGAGCCCCTAATGCTTCGATGTCCCTAGGCAGAACACCCTTGACCGTAGCGGCCGTGCCCACCACGACAAAGCAAGGAGTATTGATCTGACCGTGTGGCGTGGAGATCACACCCGTACGCCCAAGACTATCGGGGATGTGAGACCCCTCAGTGAAAGAGAAAGCACTTTGAGCCGAGGTGGGCATCACGTCTCCTGACCGTGCTGGCTCGTCCAGAATGCGCGTACTTGGGTGATGGCAATAGCCCCAGCTGTTGACGTACGTAAGACAGTATCACCCATAGAAAAGACCCGGCCTCCTGCAGAACGAAAGACATCCACTTCCGACTCGGTGAGACCACCTTCAGGACCAATGACGATCACTTGCTCTTCGCCTTGAGGGAAAAGATGGGAAGACAAAAGGTTGCTCCCCTTTTCGTGCATAATCAAAGTGGGGTGGTTCTTGATCAACCGAGCAACCTCAGGTGTTGACATTAACGAAGTGACCTCAGGGAAAAGCAAACGTCGTGCTTGTTTCGACGATTCGCGAGCAATCTTCTCCCATTTCGCTCTCCCAGCTTCGGCTTTGTCTTCGGACCACCTGGTGACACACCGCGACGCCTGCCAAGGAATGATCCGGTGAACCCCGACTTCTGTCATGAGGTCTATAGCCTGGTCGGCGCGATCCTTTTTCGGTAAGGCTTGTATGACACTCAACCGTGGACCGCGCTGGTGGAATTCTTCGGTGGCATCAACGTGAATCTCAACATGGTCAGGTGACATAGCCACAACCGGGCCCACGATTCCGCGACCCTGCCCATCGGTGAGGGTCACGATTTCACTGTGGCGAATCCGGCGTACTGCCATATGGTGGGCTTCTGCCCCGGCAACCACAACCGTACTTCCCACCTCTATGGTGGCGGGAAAATCAGCAACAAAGAAGCCATCACTCACGAAAAAGCCTGCCGGAGTTTATCAAGAAAACCTTTGTCAGCTTTCGGGCGTACGGGCCCGTCTTCTCCACGAGCTAGCGCAAGCTGATTGAGTAGTTCACGTTGGGCATCATCAAGTTTTGTGGGAGTGGAGACAACCACATGGATAATGAGATCACCACGACCACGTCCTCTCAGTTTGGGTACGCCATGGCCTTTAACCACCAACCGCGACCCTGTTTGGGTACCCGAATTGATCGTCACAGTGACTAGTGCATCCTCCGCAGGGCAATCTGGTTTCTCAGCATCAATCGTAGACATGTGAAGCTCAGCACCCAGCGCAGCAGCAGTCATGGGCACAGTGAGTGTCGCTTCAAGATGGTCACCGTTACGAGTGAACATCTCATGATCCTTGACGACAAGCTCCACATAGAGGTCTCCAGCTGGGCCACCGCCAGGGCCAACATCACCTTGGGATTCTAGGCGAATACGATTCCCAGTCGTCACACCAGCAGGGATCTTCACAGTGAGGTTTCGTTCTGCTCGCAGGCGTCCCTCGCCATAACAGTCCACACAAGGGTTGTCGATCGTGGTGCCATACCCTCGGCACTGTGGACAGACTGAAGAGGTACGAATGTCCCCAATGAAGGATCGCTGAACCGCCATGACTTCACCGCGGCCCTGGCATGTCCGGCATTTCGATGCTTGGGATCCATCGGTTGCCCCTGATCCTGAGCAGGTTGAGCAGAGGGCCAGAGCATCAATAGTGATTTCTTGAGTCATCCCAAAGGCTGCATCGACAAGTTCGAGGTTCAGTCTTTCCAGGCGATCTTGGCCTCGCGACACCCTGGATCGTGGCCCCCTCGACCCCATGGACCCACCAAAGACAGCGTCCATGATGGTTGAGAAATCGAAGGTTCCTCCACCAAAACCGGGGAATCCTCCCCCACCCCCACCGAGAGGGTCACCACCAAGATCATAGATGTTTTTCTTCTGCGGATCAGAGAGCACCTCATAGGCTTCACCGATGCGCTTGAACATATCAGCAGCGCCATCCTCTTCAGCCACATCCGGATGATATTTCATGGCGAGCTTGCGGTAGGCCTTCTTGATGTCCTCATCAGTTGCATCTCTGTCCACACCAAGCAGGGAATAGTAATCAGTTGTCATCTCATCCTTCAGCCAAGATTCGGCTCACATATCGGGCTACAGCTCTCACTGAGGCCATGGTCGAGGGGTAGTCCATTCGGGTGGGGCCAACCACTCCAAGGCCCGCCCAAGAATCGTCCATTTCGTATCCACTAGCAACCACTGAGGCTGTCGAAAGGTTCGCATGGGAGTTTTCCTGACCAATACGTACCATCACGTCACTAGAAGCTTCACCTAGCAGTTTCAGCAAAACCATCTGCTCTTCCAAAGTGTCAAGTACGGGCCGTATTGACGTGTCGAATTCATCCGAAAACTGGGCGAGATTGTTGATCCCGGCAATAACAATCTTGGTGTGTTGATCGGAGGCAAGCATGTCAAGAAGGGCTGCCACGATTCCTGCAGTGACACTCTGGATTGCGGGGTCAACCATAGAAGTGAAATCACCGAGGACCGCTGCTGCTTGGGTGGGGGTCAACCCTGCGAGGGCGTCACCTAGACGATCACGTAGCATAGCTATGCCATCATCATCGAGTTGACCAAGATCAACATGGTGTTGGGTGACGGTTCCACTCGAGTTCACCATGATCACTAGCCCTTTGGAATCATGGAGACTGACAATATCGATCCGGCGAATAGTGGCTGACCCGGTGGAAGGATATTGCATGATAGCAACCTGTTGAGTGACTTGGGCAAGGAGGCGGACAGTCCGGGTCACAATATCGTCTATATCTGCAGCGCCGCTCAGAAAGGCAGTGATGGCGCGCTTCTCTGCTGAGGTGAGTGGTTTCATGGAAGCCAGGCGATCAACAAAGAGACGGTACCCCTTATCGGTTGGGACACGGCCAGCTGACGTGTGACGGTGGGTGATGTACCCTTCTTCTTCCAGGGCGGCCATATCATTGCGTACAGTTGCAGGGCTCACATCAAGGTGATGTCTCTCCACGAGGGTGCGTGATCCAACAGGTTCACGCGAGTGCACATAATCGGTGACAATAGCGCGCAAGACAGCAAGTTTACGGTCATCGAGCATGGTTCACCTCCTGGCACTCTGGGGACAAGAGTGCCAGTTTACCACTGCTCGCCCCCGTCCCCCTGCGCAGTGCGAGTCGCCCTAACGGGCTCCGCAGAATGACAGGGTGGGTGAGATGCACAGAATGACAGGGGGAGGCATGAGACTACTGGGAGTCTGATGTTCATGTGCCCTTCTTGCTCCAGTAGGCACGTACCTCTGCGGCGAACTTTGGGGCTCCTGCCAAAGAGAGCGAAATCAGCACATCATCAACACTGAGTGAGGGATGCTTGGTATCCAGGGCTTGCTCACGAATTACTTCCCCTTTCGTACTTCACTCAGGGCTTCCTCGTACACTTCGTAGGTGTCAAAAAACGTCCCATCCTCAACAGACTGGCGGGTCATCTCGGCCAGCCAAGTGCGGGTTTCCTGTCGATTCCCCTACCCATCTCCTTTACTTGTCTATCGTCTCAGAGAGCACTGACATTTCTGGGGAGCCTAGTCAGCACACCAGTGTTTAACCCGAAGTGGGCTGTGCTTGTCACACTCCAACACGGTTGTGGCCATGTGCCACAATGGAACTATGAGCCCAACAGACCCGACGAGTGCCTCTGCAGGGCTGACTAATCCGCTGAATCCTCTTGGCCTTGTGTGGCAACCACTGAGCAAGGATCTCATCACTGTGCGGCTATTAGGCTGGGGAATCCGTGCACTATTCATCGGTCTGGCATGCTTGGTTGCCTGCGTCATTTGGCACAACCTGTGGTTGTACCTGGTGACCGCAGGAGCGGTGATGATGCTCGCTTGGACCGGGATCCGAATACCACGATGGGTCAAGAAAGCTTCGTACGCTATCCGGGATAAAGATTTGTTCTATCGCTCTGGTTTGCTTAATCGCAGCCTAGAAATCATCCCCTATGTACGCATCCAGTACGTTGATATTCGTGTTGGGGCGTTCGAGAGAATCTTCAATCTAGCGAGCGTGTCAGTCAGAACCGCATCACCAGCAGCCGACATTACTATTCCGGGTCTTCCTGGTGAGATAGCCAGCCGGTTGAGGGACATCCTCACTGACCGGGGAAAGCTGACGAGGCAGGTTGGTCAGGATTCCTTGGCGACTGATGAAATCGTGGGGAATCCTTCGTGACCACCGATTGGCGACGCCTACATCCGCTGACCCCCTGGTTACGCGGTTGGGCTCTGACCGCAGTCATCATTGGTTTCATACTCAACTCTCTGCGCAACAGTTACGAGGAAACCCTAGAATTGAGCCGCCTCACTGGTATCGCAGGGCTCCTGGTGATCATTGCGGTTGTCATCATTCTCACTACGATCTACAACCTCGTGTGGTGGTTGCTGGCTCGGTTTCGCATCGGTTCGGAAACAGTGGATCTCACGACAGGCATCCTCGCTCGACGCCATCGCAGTCTTCGACTCGACCAGCTAGAAGCTGTTGACATCGTACGGCCACTGATAGCTCGCGCACTAGGACTAGCCGAACTCAAACTCGAATCCGCTGGTGGAGCTGATTCCCAACTCTCACTGGTGTATTTGAAAGCCTCATACGCTGAAGAGGTACGAGCAGAGATTCTGTCACGGAAATCAACAAGTATGGCGAGTGATGGATTCTGCGAGTCGCCCTGGCGCCCTCCGCAGAATGACAGGGGTGGAGGTGATATTCCTTCATACGAACACGCTGACCCACTGTTCACGGTGCCTCCGTCATGGACGATCCGATCGTACCTGCGCACCTGGGAGCCCTGGGGTTCGCTGCTCGCCACAGCCACTATCATCGCTATGACCATCACACTCGACACGTACACCGGGTTGTTTGCTTTACTCCCATTCATCTACGCCATGTTTCATACCTTCTGGAAACATATCGTGACAGAAATGCGATTCACTGGGTACGTACACGACGATGGCATCCAGCTCAAGCATGGGCTCACCACACACATCAAACAATCCATTCCAGCTCAACGCATCCAAGCAATATCCCTCACCCAGCGCCTATGGTGGAGAAAACCCGATTGGTGGAGAATCAGCGCCAATATTGCTGGATACTCCACATCTGACGACTCAACCTCACGTACCCTGCTCGTGCCTGTCGCTGATCCCACACTGGCCAAGATTGCCTTGAGTGCAGTGATGGCAGAGGTGACACAAGCAGGCAACTGGGAGCTTGTCCAACAGGCTATGAACCGGGGAAGAATCAGTGCCCCCTTCACAGGATCACCACGGCACGCACGACTGTTTGATCCGTTGGGGTGGGCCCACCAAGGGTACGCCCGCAGCAACTTCGCTCTCATCATTCGCACAGGTAGGTTGACAAGAAGAGTCACCATCATTCCCCATGACCGCATCCAAGGGATCAGTGTTGTCGCAGGTCCCTGGGATCGCGTACGGGATCTTGCGACAGTGTCGATACACTCCACTCCTGGCCCAGCATCCGGGCGGCTCAACCACCTGTCCACCAATGACACCGGTGAGTTCCTCACCACACAGACATCCCTGATCAGTTTCGGGAGTCTTCCTTCACCAACCGTGGTTGCCCACGTGCACCCACAGGACCCATGCCCAGGCCCCTGAGGACTCTGAAGGTGAGAACAAAAGATGCTGTCACAAGGGAGACTCCCGCAGCGATCATAGATCCCCACTCGCTGGTCATGATCGCCCACGTCAACCAGGTTGCTTGGGTCAAGACTTGCAAGACCCAGGCAAGAGTTGATACCCCAGTGACTTCTGGTGCTCTCATGAGTTCGATCCCCTGGCGTACCATGGCATACCCCTGAGGTACGACAATAGCTAAACCATAGGCTGTTGTTCCGAACACATAGTCGAACCCAATGAAAACCCCAGCCATACCAAGACCACCAATGACCGGTAACCAACTGGTGAGAACCCCATTGCGGTGCAAGAAATACAGCACCGTCCCAGCAACAATCAACGCCCACGAATTGGGCCAGATCATGTGAATCTCAGGAATCTTGATCCCATGGCTGGCCCATCCTATCGCGATCGCCATATTGAGTATCCATGTCAAGGTCGCCAACCCGTGGGTGTCCTTGGTACGTACCACTAAAAGAAACTGTGGAGTGGCGACTCCTGCTACAAGGATGGCCCCAGCCAAAGCAAAATAATCAGGCAAGGTCATGGAGCTGTGGGTACCTCATCATCACTCTCAGGAGGCATGATGATCGTGCGGGCATCCAAATCCACAACACAGTCACTGGGGCCTGGACCAGGAGCAGGTGCCTCAGCCTTCTTAGTCCTCAACTGATCTTTATACTCTTTCCACTGGGCTAACCCTGGAGAGAAAATCGAGTCGAACTCACTCATGAGTTCACCCCACTGCTGACCACCTCGCCTAGATCAATACTCGGGCAGTCCTTCCAGAGACGATCAAGGCCATAGACACTGCGGGCTTCCACGTGTTGAACATGGACAATAGTGTCGAAACCATCGAGCAAGACCCAGTGAGAATCGCGCTCCCCCTCCCGACGCGCCGGTGGGATGCCTGCCTGGGAACACCGGGACTCAATTTCTTCCACGATGGCAGCAAGCTGGCGTTCATTGCTGGCTGAGATCACTACAAACACTTCAGCAATTCCGAGTTTCTCACTCACATCGACAACGAGAATATCTTGGCCCAGTTTCTCTTGTGCTGCTAAGACAGCAACCTCAGCAATGCGAAGTGCTTGGCTACTGACTGCCATGACCCACCTCAGTCTCGGCGTAGAGCCCACGTTTTTGAATGTACTGCACGATACCATCCGGTACGAGATACCAGATCGGCAGCTCTGCGCGTACCCTCTCCCGACAGTCAGTGGAAGAGATAGACAGTGCTGGCACTTCCATGAGCGTGACCCTGTCTTTGGGCAAATGGGCGATCGTACTACGATCAAAGGGAGAACCAGGACGCGAAACCCCGACAAAATTGGCGTAGTCAAAAATGTCTTCAGCCCCACGCCAGCTCAAAATATTCGACAAAGCATCAGCACCGGTAATGAAGAACAGATCAACATCCTTTCCACGCATCTTCCTCATGTCTTTGAGAGTGTCGATTGTGTACGTGTCGCCTCCCCGATCAATATCTACCCGAGAAACAGAGAATCTCGGATTAGAGGCGGTAGCAATCACGGTCATGAGATAGCGGTCCTCGGGAGCAGACACGTCCTGATCAGCTTTTTGCCACGAGTGACCAGTTGGTACGAAAGCCACTTCGTGAAGCCCAAATCGAGCAGCGACCTCTGATGCTGCCACCAAGTGACCGTGGTGAATCGGATCAAAAGTACCACCCATGACACCTAAGCGAATGCGCTCCACATCCGGAGCATGGCTGAGTCCCTCATCTTTCTTTGGCGTGTCGTTCACACTGCCCCCTTTCACTCACCATTCTACGCATGATCAGGTTATGGAAGCCCTCAGGAGCCCACTGCGAGTGAGCGCAACTTGAGGGCGAGTTCTGCCCTCGTTGGCTCCACATAGAAAACCCCATCCGGGAAGACGATCACCGGAATGTGCTTCTGACCGGAAATCTCTTCAGCACGCTTAGCCGCAGCCTTGTCGGTCATGAGATTGATGTAGTCATAGTCGACATTCTCGCCATCAAGCACCTGCTTGGCCATGCGACAATCCCCACACCATTGAGCTCCATACATCACCACATGGGTCGAGAATGATGTGGTCGTACCTGTTAATGAAGCCATTAAACCTCCCCGGGTTCCTCGCTAGTATCTCCATTATTAGCCTCAGGGTCAAGACCTGTCAGCGCTAAAGAAACAGCCCTTTCTGCTTCTTTTTGTGCATGGTACGCGGCATCCTTCACCCGTCGACGCTGGGCAGCTGGACGAAGCGCATCAAGACGATTATCTTCCCCGCGAGCTGCAAGCAACTCTGCTCCAATATCGACTTGCGGTGCAAAATCGAAGACAACCGGGTTTACTCCCCCAATTGCTACCGCGTCACCTGGCATAGCCCCTTGGGCTAATAACTCATCTTCGATACCTATCTTGTTGAGTCGATCAGCGAGATATCCCACGGCTTCACCATTGTTAAAGTCAGTCTGTCGTACCCACCGCTCGGGTTTCTCCCCGCGAACCCTCCAAACGAAACCTCCATGATCGTCACTCTGCTTCGAAATAGTGAACGCGGGGCCCACCTCCTTGGGTGTGATGATCGGCACACTGATCGGCACCGCCTCTTCAGCCTCAGCTCGCAGAGCCGCCACCTTGTCGGCCATGGCATAGGTCCACTGTTTGAGGCCCGCTCCGGTCTTGGCTGACACCTCAAAGACGTCCAATCCACGGGCTTGCAGCTCACCGCGTACCAGTGAAGCCATGTCTGCCCCATCAGGAATGTCAACCTTATTCAGTACGACCATGCGCGGTCGGTCTTCCAATCCACCATAGGCCGCCAACTCCACTTCTATCGCCTCCAAGTCACTGACCGGATCACGACCAGGTTCATAAGTCACAGTGTCGATGACATGGACCAGGATCTGACAGCGCTCGATGTGACGGAGGAAATCCAAACCCAAACCCTTGCCCCCCGCAGCCCCAGGGATCAACCCAGGCACATCGGCTACAGTAAAAGTTGTGGGTCCAGCAATGACAACCCCCAGGTGGGGTACGAGAGTAGTGAACGGATAGTCTGCCACTTCGGGGGTGGCACGAGAAATAGCACCAATGAGTGATGATTTCCCAGCACTGGGGAAACCCACCAATCCCACATCAGCAACAACCTTCAGTTCGAGGATGATCTCCAAGTCGTCGCCCTCTTCACCTAGCAGAGCAAAACCTGGAGCCTTTCGAGCCTTCGTCGCGAGGGCAGCATTGCCAAGACCACCGTGACCCCCTTGGGCAATCACTATCTCTGTCAGTGGAGAAACCAGGTCAGCGATCACGTCGCCCGAATCGCCATCGCGTACGACCGTACCCTCAGGAACAGTGAGAATAATGTCTTCACCTTTTGCTCCATGGTGGTGGCCACCTCTGCCAGGTTGGCCATTAACAGCTTTACGATGAGAATGATGGTGATAATCGACCAATGTGGTCACTTGAGGGTCAACGTGTAAAATCACTGAACCGCCATGGCCACCATTACCGCCATCAGGACCACCGAGTGGTTTAAATTTTTCGCGGTGTACGGAGGTACATCCTCCACCACCAGCTCCGCCAGTGACCCGCAGCCGTACCTGATCCACAAAGGATGGAATCGCCACGACGTGTGTTTCCTGTGGTTAGGTAATGATGGAAACGATTTTGCGACCGCGACGTAAGCCGAATTGCACTTCCCCAGCACTCAAAGCAAACAGGGTGTCATCGCCACCGCGACCAACATTGTCACCGGGATGGAAATGGGTGCCGCGCTGGCGGACGATAATCTCGCCAGCTTTCACACACTGGCCGCCGTACCGCTTGACACCGAGATACTGTGGTGAAGAATCGCGACCGTTACGCGACGAGGAAGCTCCCTTTTTATGTGCCATGACTGATCCTCACTTAATCCCAGTGATCTTCACCTGGGTGTAGCGCTGGCGATGGCCCATGCGGCGCTTGTACCCGGTTTTGTTTTTGTACCGAAGAATTTTGATCTTAGGTCCCTTAACTTCTTCAAGAACCTCAGCAGTGACCTTGACGTTCGCTAGAGTAGCGGCATCAGAGGTGACTTTTTCACCGTCAACCAAGAGCACTGCAGGCAGGTTGATCGTGTCGCCGACCTGTGCATCGACCAAGTCAATATCCAGCACGTCACCTTCAGTGACCTTATGCTGTCTGCTTCCACCACGCACTACCACGTACATGACTTGCCTACTCTCATGGTTTTCCCGATGGGGATGATGTGTCCACGCTGGACACCGACGCTCTATCTTAGTTGATCAGTACGTGGTGATCAACTCAGTTTCTCTTCACCCTTCTTCAACAGGTGACGTGCTTGGCCCGCGAGGGCGACCGATCCACCAATGAGGATTCCTGCACCCACCCCAGCTTCGTCGGCGAGTTGTACCCCGACGTCAATAGCATCAGCCAGCTCGGGGCACACCCGTACTCTCTCTTCGCCAAAGATGTCTCCAGCGAGATCCCCAAGTCTTTGAGCACTCATCGCACGAGAAGTATCAGCTTGGGTCACGATGAGTGAACCTGAGCGAGGTTCGAGCAGCTTCAGCACCTGCACAGCGTCCTTGTCTTCCATCATTGCCCAGATCACTATCTGCGGGGCGAAGCCATATGCTTCCTCCATCGTGTCGAGGGTAGAGGAAACTGCAGACGGGTTGTGACAAGTGTCGACCACAATCGGTGGTGCACCATGGACAAGTTCAGTACGCGCCGGAGCCACAACCTCGTTGAAACCATCCTCAATCACGGAAGGATCAAGTCCCCTCATCCCATCGAGAGCTTCTACTGCAGCGACAGCCAATACCGCATTGTGTGCCATCGCAGACCCGTACAAGGGAAGGAATAGAGAACCGACCGGCCCGGTTGCGGATTCGAGTCGAATCACTTGCCCACCCACAGCCATCGTACGATCCAATAAAGAGAAGTCGACCCCCTCCTTAGATGTGGCTACCGCCATCCTCGCACATTGTGCAAGCAAAACCTGGGCAACCTCTGGTTGTTGCCCAGCTGTGACCACCACAGAATTCTCTTTGATGATCCCCGCTTTTTCTGCTGCAATATCTTCAAGAGTGGCACCCAAGTAATCAGTGTGATCAACAGAGATAGGGGTGAACACTGCCACGGAAGCATCAGCCACAGTGGTTGCATCCCACGTACCTCCCATCCCCACTTCAATAACCATGACATCGACAGGCGCATCAGCGAAACAGGCGTACGCCAGTGCTGTCATCACTTCAAAGAAGGTCATCGGAATCGAATCAATACCGCGGGCATCCACCATCTCAATCATTGGTTTGATCTCTTCATAGATCCGGTCAAAGTCTTGAGGGTCAATAGGTTGTCCATCAACACAGATACGCTCACGGGCGTCCACCAAATGTGGTGACGTGAACCGTCCTGTCCGCAATCCTTGGGCACGCAACAGTGCATCGATGATGATCGCTGTCGACCCTTTACCGTTCGTACCAGTGATCTGAATGACTGGAGCAGAGTGCTGTGGATCCCCCAACAACTCCATCAGTGCCGATATTCGGGCCAGCGATGGGCCCACCTGATTCTCAGGTGTACGCCGGTACAGTTCCCCAAGAACGGTTGAATGTGACACTTTACTAGAAAGTCTTTCCAGCACTACGCAGCTGCTGGGCTGCTTCCACGACACGCTGAGCCATGCCCGCTTCAGCAGATTTCCCCCAAGCGCGAGGATCGTACTGCTTCTTGTTGCCCACCTCACCGTCAATCTTGAGTACACCATTGTAGGACGTGAACATGTAGTCGACCACGGGCCGCGTGAAAGCATATTGGGTGTCAGTATCAATGTTCATCTTGATGACACCATAGTCAACAGCATCCGAGATTTCTTGAGCTGAAGAACCTGATCCACCGTGGAAGACAAGGTTGAATGGCTTGTCGACACCATACTTGGCTCCCACGGCCGCCTGGATCTCTTTAAGCACTTCAGGGCGAAGTTTGACTGCACCAGGCTTGTAGACCCCATGGACGTTTCCGAACGTCAGTGCAGTGATGTAAGCCCCCTTCTCTCCCAGGCCGAGAGCTTCAATGGTGGCCATGCCATCATCGATATTCGAATAGAGTTTGTCGTTAATTTCGTTGGCAACACCATCTTCTTCACCACCGACAACACCCACCTCGATCTCGAGGATCTGCTTGTTGGCACTCGACAAGGCGAGCAACTCTTCAGCAATGGCCAGGTTCTCATCGCGAGGTACGGCAGAACCATCCCACATGTGGGAACCAAACAGTGGATCCTTCCCAGCTTTGACCCTCTCAGCTGAGATGGCTAGCAGTGGGCGTACGTAAGTATCGAGCTTGTCCTTCGGGCAATGATCAGTGTGCAAAACAATGTTCACTGGATAGTTTTTGGCGACCACGTGTGCATATTCAGCGAGGGCCACAGCACCAGTGACCATATGTTTGATCGTCGGTCCGGAAGCGTACTCCCCCCCACCAGTGGACACCTGAATAATGCCATCAGAACCAGCTTCGGCAAACCCTGCCAGGGCAGCGTTGATCGTTTGTGAAGAGGTGATGTTGATGGCCGGGTAGGCATAGGCGCCGTCCTTGGCGCGTTGAATCATTTCGGTATAAACCTCGGGGGTCGCGATAGGCATGTCGTCTCCTGAATGAAAGAAGGTTTGAAGGAACCTGCCCCACAGTCTAATACCCTTGTCAAAGGATCTCCTACCTCGAGATGTCGTGCGTGGTGAGGGGCTGGTTCAGTGCCCCAGTCTCGTGGTATCGACAAAGTGTGATCCGCCAGAGTACGCCCGTACTGCAGCATCAATAGTGCCTGTCATGACATCGAGGTTCTCCAATTTGAGGGATAATTCTTCACCCTGGGTTCGAGCCACTCTCAATGTCATGGACGAGCCAAAATACCCACGCTTGACACGGATCGCTTCGACATCATTCCAACCCATTCCAGAACCCATCATCCACATTCCTTGGCGATCAACGGCAGCAGCAATACCTTGAGGGAGATTCCTAGCAGCCTTGGCCCTGATGATTAACATCACGATGGAGATGATGACGAGCAACAGAGATATCCCCACCGTGATACCGAAATAAATCCAGAAGAATGTCATGGGAAAAACATCCTTTTGGCGGCGATAGAACAGGTAATAAAACAGCAGGCAAAACAACCCACTAAACACCAGAAAACCTATGCGAATCGGTACCTGGATTTGCGCTGCCCGCAGGCGTGCCGCAGCAACAGCAGGACTGTATCCGACCAAGAGTTGCTCAGGCATGGGCTCTATTCTAACCCAAGGAAGCTAGCAGAACTCGACCCTGGTCAGTTCCATCAGACCCATGGTGCCCTCATGATGCTCTCGTGATCGGAGGTCTTTCCTCACATGATCTCAACATGAGCGTATCCCAGACAGCACTTCGGCGATAGACTCATCGCACAGACTTCTAGGAGGACTCATGGGCTCGACCTATTCTCAGCCACACATTGAACCAGCACTTCGCTTCGATGTCACAATCGAGATTCCTAAGGGAACAAAGAACAAGTACGAGATGGACCATCACACTGGACGCATCCGCTTGGATCGTACCTTATTCACTTCAACTCAATACCCTAATGATTATGGGTTCATTGAAGGCACTCTCGGCCAGGATAATGATCCTCTCGATGCGATGGTGATCCTGCAGGAACCCACTTTCCCTGGCGCTCTGATTGAATGCCGAGCCATCGGAATGTTCCGCATGACAGATGAGCAAGGTGGGGATGACAAGGTTTTGTGCATTGCCACAGCTGATCTTCGCCAAAAGGGAGTACGCGAACTCACTGATCTCTCCGATTTGACCCTGCTCGAGATCGAACATTTCTTCTCGGTCTATAAAGATCTGGAACCAGGAAAATCCGTGGAGGGTGCCTACTGGGTGGGGCGCGCTGATGCTGAGCGCGAGATTCATGAGTCATGGAAGCGCGCTCTCGGTACCGCCCATGAAAACGAGTTCACTGTTGGGTCATCGGATAAAGGAAAAAAGAAGGATTCACACTAGACCGATTCGTCTTCTGGGTTGAGCCTTCGCCGCGTACGCCGGATCTCAGCTATGACAGGTATTCGATTCTTGCAGGGGTGTTGTCTACCAAAAGTTCTGTGTCCATATCAAGAGAAGAATCGACCAACCCCAAACCTATAGGCCCGAGCTGATAGTGGTAGGCAACCGAACCCATGAACCCTACGGTCGTACGAGGATCGCGTGCACGGACGACCGGGGTTGACAATTCGCCTTCAGCGATCACAAACTTCTCTGAAGAACCATCAAGATGAAAACGCACAAGCCTGCGTGACACCTGCGAGGATTCACCCTGGCCAGAAACTGCCTCGTACCCGGGATAACAGCTCTTGACACTAGAAACATATTCTGGTGGCATCCCCAGGTCACTTGGTGTGGTGTCTGGGTCAGTGTCCATCCCGATCTCAGGAATACCGTGCGCAATTCTTCGAGCAGTGTACGCCCATAGACCAACCCGCGTACCCAACAGTGGATCCTCCCGGGAGTGGAACACTTCGTACCCACTAAGGCACGTCGGTGATCCGTGACGTTGAGGAAAGTCGCCTACTGGGTGAACACTGAAGGACACTGCCAGATCCTTGGCAACCTCAGCTTCCACATTCAACGAAAGCTTCACACTGTTGAGATACTCCACTAGCACCTGACCGCGGCCACGGCCCACCCAGCCTAAGAGCGCATTCTCACTAGCAACCAACGCCACACTCTCACGGATTCGCCCACCAGGATCAAGGAGAAAAGTTGAGCTAGTTTGCCCACTGTGAATGTCCTCCAGGTTCTGCGTACCAAGTGCATGAAGAAGGCGGGCACGGTCGTCGCCAGTGATTCTCACCACGTCACGATGCGAGAGGTCTACCACTGCTGGCCCCTGGTGGAGAGTGCGCTGTTCAACAAGTGGGTCGCCGTAGTGCACCGTGGGTGTCATGAGGTCCGGATCAATCGGGCCCACAGATGGGGTTCCACATCAGTGGTTGTCGTACCGCGATCATAGGTGAACATGAGATCTGATTCGACATTGCCGTAGAGACGGTGACCTCCAGTGACCTCCACCTGCGCAGTCGTCGTACGAACAACTGCATCAGTGGTCAGTTCAATTTTCGCCCCATCAATTTTCCCGTAGTAAATCTCGGCTACACCTTCGGGGTGAGCAATGACCACCTCAATGTCACCTGTCGGCCCAGGGCGCCAGAATCCGGTCTCAACTCCAAGAGACTCGCTGGGGTTGCCCTGGTCATCAACGTCGAAGAATTGCATGATGTAGTGAAGGTAGTTGCCCCCGTTCTCGGTGAAGTCAATCGTGAGCGAGAACCCATGATCCTCTTCACCTTTGAGTCGCCCATTACCTGTCCCCTCCCAGTGTCCGATCATCCATGCCACACCTAAGAGGTGAGGATCCATGTGAGAGTCAATCTCGTACATCTGCGGTGTCCTTTCTTGTTGAAGTACGGGCGAACCCCATCACCAGGAAGGTGAGCATCGCCAATCCCATCACCACGATGAGGGCTATCAACATCCAGAAGCTCACAAGTCCCATGCAGGTCATTCTATCCAGGGCTTGGTTGAATCCATGGGAAGTGCCCCACCGGGACACGTGGCACAGATACTTCTCAACAATCATGGACCTACCGCTCAACGGTCAACTTCTACTTGAGGATTCCCGCGTACGACTCGCTGAACGAAGTATCAGAAGCCAGATTTCTCGCCTGCGTAGCCTAATCTCCGCTATCATCGAAGCATCGTGTGAGGCATGTCTCAAACGCTCCTGTGTTCTGCACACAGTGCGTATAGAGACAAACAGGAGGAAGGATGAGCCCCATGGAGCGACCGTCTCGTTCTTCGCGCTCATCGCGCCGCCAACCCTCATCGAGATCCCGAGGCGGATCTCCTACAGAAGAATTCCTGAGTTTGCGCGGACTATCGGGAATGAACTCCCTGCCAACCGAAGAGCAAATCGACCGCCTGTTGGCCATGCTTGATGATTCCCCAGCTCCTGAGAGTGACTATCGTCCGCGTTCCACTTCTCGATCAAAACCCCGGGTGAGCAGTACATCTCGACAACGGAAAAGCCCTGATCCTTGGGAAGATGATGATCTTGATTCCTACCTGGAGGCACCCCCGCGACGTACACCCCCGCGATCAGCTTTCCGTGATGAAAGCCCATCGATGAGCAGCGGTCACAGGAGCAGTACGCGGCGTACCTCCGAACCGCTCAGTTTCGATACTTCAGCATACGATGACCATCTCGATACACGCCAACGCCCATTGATGAGCGAATCCGAGTGGATGTCCCGCCGTGAAAGCCATCGCGATCATGGGGGCCACACTCCACCACCAAGCCCTTTCACCCGATCCGATGAGTCATCTCAAGACTCTCGACGCCGAAGTGGATACTCCGGTGATCCACGATTCCCTGACCCCTTCTCTCACGAGAGGGACACTCGCCACACCCCGGATCCCTATCCACCCACTCGGCGCGTCACTACCCCTCGCCCACCACGTCCTGGTCGCTTGCAGCCTTCGTCGTGGTCAGAGGTGGGCTACACTCAAGATCATTCCCTTGATCCGAGGCGCTCCGAAGTCGGCTCGACGAGGCCACCAAGTGGTAGTCTCTACCCACCCGAGATGCCACCGGCAATCTTTTCATCCCATGAAGGTTCCCCACCCATGACACAACCACGCCGCGATACTCCCAGCGCACAGGCACGTGTTCGCTCTGGCGGTGAGGATCTCTTCAAACTGGATCTGACTCAAGAGACTCAAGAAGACACCATTCCCCTGTCTGAGCGCATTCTTGCTTCCCTGACCGAAAGCAGTCCGCCAATCGTACTCGACCCTCACAGGAATGGTGGGGATCGAACCCCTCCTTCCCCACCACCGCCGACACCAAGCACTAATGAAGGCACACCGGAAATAATCGACTCTGGTCCGCCCCCAGCGCCCACTGCTGCGGTTCCTGACCTGCCTGCCGATTTTTCTCTCAGCGAAGAAACCAGCGATAGCGAACCTGATCCTGGTATTCCTAGCCCAGTGACGGCAACTCCACTGACTATTCCTGCAGCACAACCGATCCGTACCCTGCCTATTCCACAAGAACCACCGCCTGTACAGGATTCTTCCGGTCTGCCCATGGACCGCTATTCGGACCGGGAATTAAGTTGGTTGGCCTTCAACCAGCGCGTACTCGAATTGGCTAAAGATCGCCCCCGGGTCCCACTGCTCGAACGAGCAAAGTTCTTAGCTATCTTCTCGTCTAATCTGGATGAATTCTTCATGGTACGGGTCGCTGGGTTGCGTCGGCGTATGGAAGCTGGCCTCGCCCAACCCGGAAGCTCAGGGCTTCTCCCTCGCGACCTTCATGAAGCCATCTTGGAAACCGCTAGTGAACTCGTGGCGGAACAGTCCAGAATCTATAACGAAGAGATCCTGCCCGAACTAGCTGCCAAGGGTATCCTGATCTTGCGTTGGCCAGAACTCAGCGATGAGGAACGCGGCCAACTCTCCGAGTTGTTCAAAGACCGCATTTACCCTGTTTTGACTCCTCTCGCTGTTGACCCCTCCCATCCGTTCCCGTACATCTCTGGGCTCAGTCTCAACCTCGCCATCCAACTGCGCAATCCCACGACGGGTGGTCGCCTTTTCGCGAGAATCAAGGTGCCGAATGTTCTCCCGCGTTTCCTCCAAGTCTCGGAGGGCCGATTCGTCCCGCTTGAGGATGTGATCTCCCACCACCTGGATACGATCTTTACCGGACTTGAAGTCACTAATTTCACTGTTTTTCGTGTCACCAGAAACGAAGACCTTGAAGTCGAAGAAGATGACGCTGAGAACATTCTCATGGCTCTCGAAAAAGAATTGCTCAAACGGAAAATCGGTCAGCCTCCCGTACGGCTCGAAGTTGAGACCAGTATTGATTGCGAGATGCTAGAGATTCTGACAGCAGAGTTGGGGGTCAGTCCCCAAGAGATCATTGTTGTGGGAACACCGTTAGATTTGACAGGGTTATTCCTCATTGCTGATATGGATCGCCAAGATCTGAAATACCCTGCTTTCCTTCCCAAAACTCCCGAGCACCTCAGTGAGGTTGAAACCTCTCGCCCAGCTGACCTGTTTGGGGCACTGAAGAAACGTGACGTGCTCCTGCATCACCCCTATGATCCTTTCGCAACGACCGTCCAACGGTTCATTGAACAGGCCGCTGCCGACCCACAAGTTCTCGCCATCAAGCAAACCCTCTATCGCACCAGTGGTGATTCGCCCATCATTGATGCCCTCATTGAAGCAGCCAGTGCTGGCAAGCAGGTTCTGGCCTTGGTAGAGATTCGGGCACGTTTTGATGAGGAAGCAAACATTGCCTGGGCTCGTAAGCTAGAAAAAGCTGGAGTCCACGTTGTCTATGGACTGGTGGGGCTCAAGACTCACGCTAAGTTGTCACTGGTGATCCGCGACGAAGGTGAAGGCCTGCGACGCTACTGCCATATTGGCACAGGAAACTACAATCCTAAGACTGCTCGACTCTATGAGGATTTGGGTTTGCTCACCTCAAACCCGATCATCACTGAGGATGTTGCTCGACTCTTCAACCACCTCTCCGGTATGACCGCAGAATCCAATTATCGCCGTCTCATGGTGGCACCACATGGCATCCGCTCCGGGTTGATGGCCATGATCGACAATGAGATTGCCTTACAGAAGCAGGGAACACCAGGAAGAATCCGTATCAAAGTGAATTCCATTGTCGATGAAAAAATCATTGATGCTTTGTACCATGCCTCCCAGGTGGGGGTTCGCGTGGATCTGTGGGTACGCGGAATCTGTGCCCTGCGAGCTGGGGTTCCAGGGTTGAGCGACAATATTCGAGTACGGTCAATTCTGGGTCAATTCTTGGAGCATTCACGCTTATTCTGGTTCGACAATGGTGGTAAACCGCGTGTAGGCATCGGCTCGTCAGATCTCATGCACCGCAACCTGGATCGCCGCGTGGAGGCGCTGGTGCAATTAACGAATGAGGAACACATCACCAAGATCGGGTCACTATTCGATCTTGCGTTCGATGATCGTACTGCATCATGGTGGTTGACAGATAAAGGTTGGGAGCAGCGCACAGCAGATGTCCAAGGTGACCCGCTTCTTGACCTTCAAGACCATCTCATTCAAGCAACGAAAACCCGGCGAGCTTCCAACTAGCCATGTGGAATTCACGATCGATCTATGTGTAGGGTTGAACTGTGAGCATTTCCCCTGCACCGATCTGGGCAGCTGGTGGCGTACCTCTTCGGGGAACAGGAAAAGACCGCGAGGTACTTCTCATTCATCGACCAGCTTATGATGACTGGACATTGCCGAAAGGCAAGGCTAAAACTAACGAATTCCTCACCACCACTGCTGTACGCGAAGTCGAGGAAGAAACCAGTGTTGCGATACGTCTAGGCTCAACACTCACCCCCACGCGATATGTGCTGGGCCAGACGATGAAATTCACCAGTTGGTGGGTGGGGGTTCCGCTCACCATGAAGAAACACAAGGGAAACTCTGAGGTTGATCAGATTCAATGGATGAGCCCGAAGAAGGCTACCAAGATGCTCTCCTATGCTGATGAGCGCGAGGTTCTTGCTGAGGCATTGGCATTGCCACACACGACTCCTGTGATCATCTTGCGCCACGGCAAAGCAGCCAAACGCGAATTGTGGAAGAAGGCTGACAAGTTGAGGCCTTTGAGTGCGAAAGGCCGCGCTCAACTTCCGTACCTCTCCCAGATTCTAGGTCCTTTTGGTGTCACGAAGCTTCACTCATCGAGCGCACTGCGATGCGTATCGACCCTAGAGCCTTATGGCCAATCACGAGGTTTGGAGATCATCAGTACTGAGGCTTTGAGCGAAAATGCCACAGAACTCGAAGCAGAGGCTTACATGGCCCGCCTGGTGGCGAAAATCTCCCAGTCGGGGGAACCAGTGGTTGCTTGCGGACATCGCCCACTGATTCCAGCCATGATGGGTGCGGTGGATATTCCTGTGCGACCCCTGGGAACAGCATCATGTGTCATCGCTCATGTGGACGATCAGGGAACCACTATTCGCAGCGAATGGCACGACACTTTGCGTACCAAGCGCTAGTCGCACCGGGTGCAATTGTTCGGAATCAACTCCACTGCTGCTAAGGCTTCTTTCACCAGTTTCGTGATCCCTTCAAAATCGCGAGCGTCAATGAGTTTTCCTGGAGTCATCCATGTTCCTCCCACTGCTGGCACACAGTCCATGGTGAGGTATTCCTCCATGTTCTTGATAGAAACCCCACCGGTGGGTACGAAACGTGTGGTGGTGAAGGGTGCTGACAGTGCCGTGATTGCTCTCGGGCCTCCATAGAGATCCACAGGGAAAACTTCGACGGTGTCGATTCCCAGGGCTTGAGCAGCCATGATGTCCCCTGGGGTCCCCACACCTGGAAGGATAGGTTTGCCAGCTAGTTGGGCTTCGCGCACAATATCGGCACGCAAGCCGGGGCTCATGAGGAACTGGGCACCAGCTTCCACAGCGAGTTCAACCTGGGCTGGGTCGACGACCGTACCAGCACCAACAATCATGGACTCAACTTCGGACATGATAGCAATGGATTCAGCTGCGGCTTCTGTACGGAAAGTTACTTCCGCGACTGGAAGCCCTGCTTTCACTAATGTCGTTGCCAGCTCGTAGGCATCCTCGGCATCATTGATCACAACAATCGGGATCAACCGGTGCTTGAATAGTTCCATCTGGGCCTCCTTGAATACGAACCTCGGTTAGTCTAATCGTTTCCCTGCTCCGCGTCACTCCGTGGTCACCACATCGGTGGTATGAATCTCACAAGGCACGGACAATGTCTTCAGTTCTTTCCTTGGCATCGCCGAAGAGCATCATCGTGTTTTCTTTGAAGAACAATGGATTCTGAACCCCAGCGTACCCGGCACTCATCGAGCGTTTGAAAACGATCACGTTCGCTGCATTCCATACCTCAAGGACAGGCATCCCTGCAATGGGGCTTGTTGGGTCATCAAGGGCAGCAGGGTTAACCGTGTCGTTAGCCCCAATGACCAAGACCACATCCGTACTGGGGAAGTCGTCATTGATTTCGTCCATCTCTAAGACCACGTCATAGGGGACCTTAGCTTCGGCCAAGAGTACGTTCATGTGACCGGGGAGTCGCCCAGCGACCGGATGGATGCCGAAACGTACTTCCACTCCAGCTGCTCGCAATTTGCTGGTCAGATCAGCAACAGCTGCTTGTGCTTGCGCAACAGCCATCCCATAACCGGGGGTAATGATGACCGATCGAGCATTAGTCAGTAGGGAGGCTACTTCACCAGCCGAGGTTTCACGATGTTCACCATAGTCTTTCTCATCACCAGTGATCTCACCATCAGAGCCGAAACCGCCAGCGATGACCGAGATGAAGGATCTGTTCATGGCCTTGCACATGATGTACGACAGGTAGGCACCTGAGGAACCCACTAATGCACCAGTGATGATGAGCAGATCGTTGTTGAGAGTGAAACCTGCTGCTGCGGCGGCCCATCCCGAATAGGAGTTCAACATGGACACGACAACAGGCATGTCCCCTCCACCAATCGAGGTTACTAAGTGAACACCTAAAGCGAGGGAGACCAGCGTAATCAAAATGAGTTGCCATAGATGTGGGTCGGCAACAAACCACACGGTCATTCCAATGATCACCACGACAGCTGCCAGATTCACCACATTGTGGTGAGGGAGCATGATGGGTTTCGAACGCATTTTCGCCGACAATTTCAGATAAGCAATAATTGAACCCGTAAACGTCACCGCACCAATGAAGATGCCGACCGAGAGTTCACCGAGGGACAGCCGAGAGATATGTTGACTCGCTTCGCTGGTTTCCTTCAAGAAGGCATTCCACCCAACAAGCACAGCAGTGAGACCCACAAAGGAGTGAAGCATGGCGATCAGTTCTGGCATTCCCGTCATCTCCACGCGCAGAGCTAAGACGAGCCCAACGATGGCCCCCACTCCCATAGCGATCACGATGGCCCACATCACCCAGGAGGGCCCGCCTTCTGCAACACCGGTATGGCGGTTGGTGACCTTTAACACAGTTCCTAAGACAGTAAAGAGTAGGGCGATAGCCATCCCCACCATGCCGAAAAGATTGCCCCTCTTGGAGGTTTCGTGCTTGGAGAGCCCAGCCAGGGCAAGGATGAAACATAGCCCTGCGAAGATGTACGAACCGGTAATCAGTGATTGAGTCATGTCATGCCTTCCTGAACATCTTGAGCATTCGTTGAGTTACTAAAAACCCACCAAAAATATTGATGCTGGCGAGCAGGATTCCTGTGATGGACAACACAGCTATCACTGGCACCACATGGACCGTACTCAAACCAATCAAGGCCCCCACGACAATGATGCCTGAGATGGCATTCGTGACACTCATCAGTGGAGTATGCAGGGAATGATTGACATTGCCAATGACGTAATAGCCGATCACAACCGACAACATGAACACCATGAAGTGGCCCAAAAGCACATCTGGTGATTTCCAGAACACAGCCAATAAAGCAAGGACGCACAGCGCCAGACCAGCCCCGAGGGCTACAGGGTTGAGCTTGGTTTTTTCCTTAGCCGTGAGTACGGCGGCTGCTGCGGGTGCTGGTGGAGAGGCTGACACTGCGACTTCGGGCGGAGGATACATGACCTCACCATTACCCACCACAGTCATAGCACGCTGGACAACATCCGACATATCGAGGGTGAGTACGCCGTCTTTATCCGGGGTCAGCAGCTTCAATAGGTTCACAATGTTGGTGGCGTAAAGTTGTGAAGCTTGAGTGGGCAGACGTCCTGCCAGGTCGGTGTATCCGATGATCTTCACCCCACCTGTGGTCACCACCATTTTGTCCGCGACACTGCCGGCGACATTACCACCAGAACCAGCGGCCATATCCACAATCACAGACCCTGGTTTCATGGAGGCCACCATGTCCTCAGTCAACAGTCGAGGGGCCGGTTTCCCTGGAATGAGTGCCGTGGTAATGATGATGTCAGAGACCTTAGCTTGTTCGGCGTACATCACCTGAGCAGCCTGGGCATAGGCGGCAGAAGCTTCCTTGGCATATCCATCACTCGAGGTTTGCTCCTCATCGACTTTGACACCCACAAAAGTGGCGCCCATGGATTCCACCTGTTCAGCCACTTCGGGACGAATATCTGTTGCACTGACCACTGCACCCAAAGAGTTGGCCGTACCAATGGCAGCAAGACCTGCAACCCCAGCACCGGAAATGAATACTTTCGCTGGGGGGACCTTACCTGCGGCAGTAACTTGGCCAGTGAAGAAGGATCCGAATTCGTGTGCTGCTTCGATGACAGCGCGATACCCACCAATATTTGCCATGGAACTGAGCACATCTAAGGATTGGGCTCGCGAAATTCTCGGTACGCTATCCATCGCCAGTACGGTCAATCCACGCTTGGCAACATCGTCAAGGAAATCTGGGGAACGCGGAGCTTCGACCATCGCTATGAGTGTTGCTCCTTCGCGCATCGCATCAAGTTCAGCCGTGATAGGAGAGTTAATCTTGGCAACCACATCTGCCGCCCAGACGACAGCTCGACCAACAATGACAGCACCGGCGGCGACATATTCGGAATCTGGATAGGAGGCCTTGGCTCCTGCCCCCTCCTCAACGACCACCTCGTACCCCAATGTGATGAGTTGACCGACAGTCTTGGGGGTGGCTGCTACTCGGGTTTCCGCGGGTGCGGATTCCATGGGGATACCTATCCTCATGCGCGGGCCTTTCTCCTGTGGAGTGGAATTTTTCAAAGAAGAACATCCATGTTCTTGGCAGAAGCTTACCTTGTCTGGGAGTTGGACGTATCTCGTGGGGCTCTCAGAGCGTGCCTACGGTGGGGGCATCTAAGCCGAGATGGTGCCGGGAATTTCGCGTTTTCAATATCAAAGAGAGTACGAGGGCACCCACACCGAGGCTTGCGAATAGTACCAATGGTGCTGTGTAGTCGTACATCATGGACCCCTGATCAGCTGATATCGCACCAGAGTCCACTTGTTCGCGAACCTGGGTGTTTGTCTGGGCTAGTACCTTTCCCACGATGATCGGGAACAACCACAATCCAACACTCTGCGCCCAATAGATGAAAGCATACGCCGTACCGAGGATCCGGGCATCCACCAATCTGGGGATCAATGGCCATACGGCTGTTGGTACGAGAGCAAAGGAAGCACCCAACACGAGTATCGCAAGATAGGACACGACAAAACTGGAGCCCCCTCCATCCATTGACGGCACCACGAAAGCAAAGACGAGATGACACACGATGAGCAAGAGTGATCCGAGGATCAGCAAAGAGAGGCTCTTCCCTTTACGATCAATGAAGTTCCCCAGCAAAGGTGTCAAACACATGGCCAAAAGTGGGAATATTGCGAATATCGCCCCTGCTGATTGCTGCTGATAGGTGAAGAAGCAAAACACAACAAGTAACACCAGTGAACCGGTAAAGAGCGAAATTTTGAGTCGCTTACGGCAGAAACTTCCTGTAAAAGCTAAGGCAGCAACACCAAGCATGACCACATATTGTATGGTCGTGGCTGTTGTGGTCACCCAGAATGAATCCTGGTGTCGGGGAGAAAATTTCAGGTTACATTCCAGAACATTGACAGCATATTTCTGGAAGGGGAAAACTGCCGAATAGTACAACACACACATCGAAGCAATAAGCCAGAACCCCCGGTTGGTGACTCAATGCTATCGGTCGTACCCACCGTAGGCGAAGCCTCGACCTGATGATTGCAGCAACAGCCTCAGTCAACGACCTGCCCTTATACACCACCAATCCCGACGACTTTCTTGGCCTCGAACCATGGGTGCAGGTGATCCCCGTCCGTCGTCCTATCGACACCAGCTAGCTGGGTTCCTCACACTTTTCTCCTGCCACCGCGTTATATCCCGAGGGAAGTACGGACGCGTGCAACGATATCGTCCTTGGTGAGTCCGTACTCGCGGTAGAGCTCTGCGCCAGGAGCGCAGGCACCAAAGTGATCAATTCCAATGGTGATCCCACTGCTGCCAACAATGTCTGACCAACCAGCGGTGACCCCTGCTTCAATAGACACTTTGAGAGCGTGGGGAGGAAGAACCATTTCACGGTAATCCTGATCCTGTTCAGCAAACCATTCCAAACACGGGGCAGACACAACTGACGTACCAATACCCAACTCTTGAAGGCCATCGCGGGCCTCTAAGGCAATCTCCACTTCCGAACCAGTAGCAACAAGAACGACCTGCGGCTCATCAGTCATCGAAGCCAGCAGAGTATAAGCACCAAAAATCATGTCAGATGCTGGAGCGAAACCTCGACACGGTGCCCGCGAAATGACATCCAAATCTTGACGAGAAAGGATCAGCGCACTGGGGTGATCATGATTGTCGGCAATGAGCTTCCACGCTTCAACAACTTCATTCGCATCAGCGGGGCGAATCACATCCAGGTTGGGGATGAGTCTCAATGAGGCGATCTGCTCGATAGGCTGATGGGTGGGGCCATCCTCCCCCACGCCAATAGAATCATGGGTGAAGACGAAGATCGAAGGAACCCCCGAGAGAGCAGCCAGACGAATAGGTGTACGCATATAGTCAGCAAAAACGAGGAAAGTCCCACCGTATGCCCTAGTCAACCCAGAATTAAGTGCATTAAGGATTCCACCCATGGCATGTTCGCGGATCCCGAAATGGAGAACACGCCCATTAGGGTCTGGTGTCCAGTCGGATGATCCACGGCTGGCAGGCAGGAAGGATCCCTTCCCTTTCATCGTCGTGTTATTAGATCCGCCGAGATCTGCTGATCCACCCCACAGTTCGGGCATCGTATCAGCCAAAGCGGTGAGGGTTTCACCTGAGGCAGCGCGAGTAGACTTTCGCGTTTCCGCTTCGTACGGTTCAATAATCCCTTCAAGGTCTGGGATCTCCTGTGCGAGAATGCGGTCAAGAAGTTTCTTAGACTCCTGGTTGGCTTTCGCCCATTGGTCGTACTTTTTGTCCCAGATTGCACGGGTTTCTTGTGCCCTGTGTGCCGCGTTCGTACGGGTGTAGTTGACGACCTCGTCAGCGACCTCAAAACTTTTCGCTGGATCAAAACCTAGGACGCTCTTGAGAGCAGCAACCTCGTCAGCGCCAATTTTTGATCCATGAATCTCTGCTGTTCCAGCTTTCGTGGGAAGCGGCCATCCGATCACCGTTGTGACCTTGATGAAACTGGGCTTATCGGCCACAGCCTTGGCCTTCTCGATAGCTTTAAACAGCTCTTCGACTTTTTCTTCATACCCAGTTCCGCCATGGGTGAAATCAACACTGTGGACATCCCAACCGTACGCCTGATGTCTAGCGACAACATCCTCACTGAAAGTAATGGCGGTGTCCCCCTCGATAGAGATACGGTTGTCGTCATAGATGACAATGAGGTTACCGAGTTCTTGGGTAGCCGCCAGCGAAGCCGCCTCACCGGCAACCCCCTCCTGCATATCGCCATCCCCAGCAACGCAATAAACATAGTGATCGAAGATGGATTCCCCAGCGGTGGCACTAGGATCAAAGAGGGCCTGTTCCTTGCGAGCAGCCATAGCGAAACCCACCGCATTAGACACACCAGCCCCCAGTGGGCCAGTCGTACATTCCACTCCAGGAGTATGCCCGTACTCCGGATGCCCAGGAGTCAATGATCCCCTGGTGCGGAATGCTTTGAGGTCATCAAGTTCGAGACCACATCCGCTGAGATAGAGCTGAGCGTACTGGGTGATCGATGAATGCCCGATGGACAGTACGAATCGATCGCGACCCAACCAGGTGGGGTCGGCTGGGTCAAAGGTCATGACTTTCTGGTAGAGAAGGTACGCAAGCGGCGCAATCGAAATTGCTGTCCCCGGATGGCCGTTACCCACCTTCTCCACGCTGTCAGCTGCGAGGATCCTAGCGGTATCCACCGCTTTTGCATCGAGCTCACTCCACTGAAAGGCTGCCATCTCGACCCTTTCCCTCACTCCAGGCAACTCCGTGCATCAAAGAGGTTTAACCCTGTGGCTGCTGCGGCTGTGGTGCGGCATTCATGGGCTGTTGCCAGAGGCTGAAGATGTAAGCCTCAACAGCTTGAACCCTGTTCTTCAGCAAGCCCTTGGGTAGAGCACCGATGAAACCAGTCAATCCCATCTCTCCGACATAAACCCCTGGCAAGATGGGATAGCGGATGAACGCGTCCAGATAAATGGTATTGCCAACGTACTGGATCGAAAGGAACTGTGGAGCTGTGGCAAGACCTACCCCCTTTTTCCACACCTGCGCTGACTTGTAATCAACTAAGGTGAACCCCTCATTGATCATGAATTGGTTAATGGCCGGAGCATAGGTCTCAGCCAGTTCAGGAGTCTGAATCGCATTTTGGTATCTTGACATGTTTCACCTTCTTGTCGTCGCCAGGATCGGCGGAACCGTGTCGAGCTTAACACACAACAACTTGGGCCACCGGCACATGCTCACTTCCATGGTCGGGCCCGCGACAGTACGTGGATAACTCTTCTCGCTAGTCGGTAGAGCGGGAACCCCACTGGTGGGGCCTGAGCCCCTATCTCTGCGACATTGTGGGGCCCATACCGAGTGGACTCCAAGTGGTCACGAAGGGTTACCAACTCCTGGCTCAACCCAGGTGAAAGCCCACTGATGAGATTGACTGCACAACGTACACTCGTACCTGGAGATAAGATCCCCCTCCTCACGGCGTACCTCATGATAGTTTTCCAGGCCCGTTCGCTCGTGTACGAGCGCACCCACACCACCCAGGCACCGATTCCTATGATGACTGCCAAAGCAATCATGACCCACACCAGGGCGCCGACCCTCGTCGTATCTGTATCTTGAGGTAGCCCTAGTGAAGATTCTGGGTCTTGGGCTCCAGGACCGGTGTCCTCAGGAGGTGGTGCTGGTGAAGCTGCACTGCCTTCGGTGGGGGAACTGCGTTCGGGAGGTGACCATCCTGCTTCACCAGGTGATATTGATGGGGTTGGCTCATAGCGCACCCACCCCACACCCTCGAAGTAAGCCTCCGGCCACATGTGGGCTTGCTGAGAAAAAACTGCCTTCCACGAATCAGCGGCAGAACCCTCCACGCGGTAACCCACGCTCACTCTCATGGGAATACCCACCGAGGATCCCATCACTGCCATCGCTGTCGCGAAATGTATGCAATAGCCGTTACCCGTGGTGAGGAACCCCCAGACAGGATCTGGTGAACTCCACCGAGGATAGAGGGTGTACGTGAAGTCACGACCCCGAAGATAGGACTCGATGGCAGTGAGCATCTCATCTTGAGTTGTTGCCCCTGCCACCACCTTCGTAGTCAAAGCCTTGATCTGGTCACTGTGGGCCAACTCGGGAGTCTCTTGTCGCGAACCAACAATCTGGGAATACAGCTCCCATGATTGCGGCACGTCGTGAATCACCGACGGATCAAACTGAGATTTTCCTACCGTGTAGGTCATGCCCGAAACAAGATCGCTAGCGGAGTGAAAAGAATCCGAACCTGCCTCATAGCGGATCTCCATCCCACCAGTGCGTATGATCGAGCGCGGGCCGGGAGTCGTGGGAAGTCCTGTTGACTTCGACGAAGCTAAACGGATCTGAAACTCGCCAGCTGGCTCCCACCCGTGAGCTGGTTGATTTTGCCTGGTTCTGAAACCGTCACTCCAGATCATGTCACCTGCGTTATAGCCGTACATGCCGGGATGTGTGCCAGTCCAGGTGAATCCATCAAAGAGTTCATAGGAGGTGAGCGACAAGACATCAATGTTGTCGCCTTGGACGAAGTACATGACCTCCATGGAATTCGACCGAAGATGGTCACTGACTGACAGTGGTCCTTGGGTGGATAAGCCAGTACGATCTGGGGGTGCCTGATGTGATCCCCAGGAGAAACCGTCACCCCATCCGGGTATGCCACGTGCCACACTAGGAAAACTCAGGGAGAGCACCACAGCCAACACCACGACAGGAACCGAAAGAAGTGACACCCCACTTGGTGCCACTAAGTGTCGACGGCATTGAGCAATCAGAAAAAGGTAGCTCATGGCTGTGGCCAGGATCCACCCCATACCACCGGTGGAATCATAGGTGACGAAGACCACCCAACTCACCACCACCGGCACGCCCACCCACATGGGACGTTTGGCATACAGGGCAAGGATTAATGAGGTGATCACCACGATCCCAACTCCAGCCAAGATAGCTGGCGTCGGGTCAATCAACGACTGTTGCCCAGGAGGTTTGAATGCTTCGTAGATAGCATCAACGACCTGTCGTAGAGTGCTGTGGCGAGGGAACACAGACGCCAAGGATCTACCCACATTCCAGCACAGATAGCACACCCAGACCATCAATCCGCAGGCAAGACCACCCAGTGTCCCTATCACTTGGTTCTTGGGCACAACAACATGGGCGACCCCCCACATGACAACACTGAGCATGATGGTCATGGTGACAACATCGGTCATCCACGGGTCAGGCGGAACAAGATTGCTGATCCCCATTGCTGTAGCAATCATAGTTGTGCAGGTGAACACCGCTATCAGCACCCTATTCATTGCAGGACCACCGACATGGAACGGGCAAATTCTGACAATTGCTCAGCGCTGTCATCAAAGGAGGACTCTGACGACAATTCGAGTACGCTCCACCCTAGTTTTCTCAACCGGTCCGCAAGGTCGCTTGACCCCGACCAGACGACAGCCATGGAACCTGCGAAACTTCCAGATCCACCACTGGTATGAATATCCGCAGAGATCGGGTCGTCCCCAGCAAGAAACATCATGGGCACACCGGCCACACTAGTAGTGGAGAGGTCCCGACTTAGGTCCTCAGTGGTCACCTCAGCCAACCTGGTGAGTTGGTGGGTGGATGATCGTCGATGCAGTTCCCCTGCACAGTCCAGGTCCACCCCAAATCCTGCTTGTGTCAGCTCCACGATCCACGAGGCCGCCAAAGAGAGAACCACCTCTCGTACCTCATCTAAAGCATGGGTAGCGACATGTACACCGACCCAAGCACGATCCCCATCAGTGGGTTCTTCAGCCCGAGTCATCAACTCTCCCTGGTGAGCAGAGGAACGCCAATGAACCCTGCGAACATCATCACCAGCAGCGTACGGGCGTACTGTCACATTATCTTGATGAGGTTGCGCGAAAGTAGTATGGCCCATCACCGCTTGACGATCATGGGCTTGGACAAAAATATTTAGTGCCCTGATCTGGGGCCATACAATGATCTCGCTCGTCTGGTCACTGGTGATACGCCTCGACCATAATCCGAGGCCGCTGTAGTGGCGAAGGCTTGCTGGGCCAATGACCCATGTTCCACGCTTGGGGGGATGGATGACGTACTCCAGTATCGATCCAGGATTTCTTTCACTGCGAGGAATGACCTCCACAGCACCACTAAGATCATCAGGTAACCATTCCTCCACCCCAGAATAATCTCTGCCAGGCGCCAAGGTATTTGTTAGCCGTACGAGTTGGTCATGACCCAGAAAACAAGGATGCGGTTCGATCCGCCTCTCACAAGATTCCAGTGAGAATCGAGTACTGGTCAGGAGGAAAACGACACCATCAATGATCACGGCAAGGACGACAACTCCGGCTCCAGCCACCAGCGGCCCCGAGGCCATGCGATGGCCAATGATGATGAAGATCAGCCCCATGATGCCAAGGACCACAGTCCGCACCAGTGGACGAACCCCCAAGGTCATTACCGAACCTTCACTTCATGAAGGATCTGCTCCAGGGCTGCGCTGAGGGACTCTTGTGACACCGTACGCCCGGAAACTAGGCGATGACCCCACACGTGGGGAAGCATTTTCTGGACGTCATCAGGCAACACATAGTCACGCCCAGCAAGAACTGCTGCTGCCTTAGCGGCTCGCAGTAACTGGATTCCTGCTCGCGGTGATGCTCCCAGCTTCACTTGACTCAGTTGTCGAGTTGCTCGGGCAAGGTCAACAATGTAAGCCTTGACTGCGTCCGAACTGTGCAGCGCTCGTACTGCTGCAATCATTCCAGCCACCTGGGCAGCTGTGACCACTGGTTCGATCGAATCAAGAGGATCAGCAAACTCTTGAGAGTCGAGCATCCGTACTTCATCGGCTGCACTCGGGTAACCCAATTTCATGCGCACCATGAAACGATCACGTTGGGCCTCTGGGAGGGGGTAGGTTCCCTCCATTTCTGCTGGATTCTGTGTCGCTACCACCATGAATGGACGTGGAAGTCGGTAGGTCTTTCCATCAACACTGACATGGGCTTCCTGCATGGCTTCCAATAGGGCTGACTGAGTTTTGGGAGAAGCACGATTGATTTCGTCGGCAATGACAATATTCGAAAATACTGGTCCTTCCACGAATTCGAAGATCCCAGCCTGTGGGCGGAAAATACTAGCCCCGACAATGTCTGAAGGCAACAGGTCCGGGGTGAATTGGATGCGTGAATCATCAACATCCATGGCAGCCGCCAAAACCCGAGCGAGCGTGGTTTTGCCCACACCAGGAATGTCCTCAATAAGGAGGTGCCCTTCCCCAAGTAGGGTGATCACTGCTAGTTCAATGGCTTCGCGTTGTCCGGTGAGCACCCGCTCCATGGCTCGTACGATCGCAAAAGGGTCACCCATGGAAGCCATGTCACGGTTCTTCACTGAGTTGATGGTTCGTCGCATCTCGGACACAACAGAACTCTATCAAGGCTCACAAGGCGTCAGCGTCAATCCTCTTGAGTGCGGCTTTCCACCTGGTGGTCATCTTCTCCACATCAATATCTGTGTCTGAATGGTCGTGGCTGATTTGTATCTTTGTCGAGTCTGACCCTAGCTTCGTCAACGTGACCTCCACCCAGGTTTTGGGGGAATCGGCATCCTTATGCCAAGAAAATCTCATCGATTCTAAAGGATGGTACGACCGTGTCACTCCCCAGGTGCCATCATCTGCGGTCCAGGTATCCCCCTTATCACCCAGCGTGGCACCTTCGCCGAGTAATGCTGTTTGCCCATCAGGGCTGAGAAGAACACCCCACACGGTTTTCACCGGATAGTCCACCACTCGTGAGACCACGGTGGTGACTGATGCTTGCGATTCGTTTTGCTCCGTCATGATCAAGCCTCTCTGACTACGCCAGGATGAATCCTGGTCCCACGAGCCCCATTGCTCGTGGGTACGACCATACCCCCACTGACCACGATTGAAAAGATGTCATTTCTTCTGTTCGCCATGTGGTCGCTCCTGACTACGGTGAGGCTCTCACCAAGGGTTCAGGTGACCCGTGAGTGATTTATGTCAGCCAAACGCGCTAAAATGGTTGTCACCAACGTGTACAAGGAGCAACCATGACCAATCCTGTTCTCGCCAAGTCACGAGTATTCTCTGACGAGTATGTTTCAGGTTACCCCAGTGGACAACAGCCTGGCTTCACCGAAGGCCAATATGGCAACACTACCCAGTTCGGCACCCAGTCGCCGTACGGGGGCGGAACCTATACCCCATCGGATCCTTATGCCCCCGGGCAATATCAGCAAGGTGTTGATCCTCAAGGGCAATACGGAAATCAAACCTGGGCGCAGCCAACCCCACCAGTGGAAAGGCCGATGACTCTTGATGATGTCCTCACCAAGACAGGAATCACCCTTGGCCTCATGGTGATGGTTGCTGTGGGCACAGTCTGGTTGGCGAAAGCTATTGACCCAGAACTCTACACAACACTTCCTGCACTCAGCACTGCCGGGTTGATTTGCGGTCTCGGCACTATTATCTTCCCCTTCATTGCCGCAGCTCGACGCAAAGTAGGCCCCGGAATTGCGATCGCTTTCGCCATTCTTGAAGGAGTATTCATTGGTGCGATTTCACTCATCTTCGAACTGGTGTATCCAGGAATCGTCCTCCAAGCTGTCCTGGCTACCTTCGTAGCTGCAGCACTAGTGTTGGTTGCCTTTAGATTCGGCAAGATTCGCTTGAGTAACCAGGTGATCAAAATCGTCTCCATCTCCATGATGGCTTACGTCGGTGTTGCACTGGTTAACCTTGGCCTGCATTTCGCGGGAATCGACCTCGGATTGTTCCCCGGCCCCACCCAGGAGGTCACCGGTTGGGCATGGCTAGCCGCTGCTATTGGTGTTGGACTCGCAGTCTTCAGCCTCATCGCTGACTTCCAGTACGTTGAGCAGGGCATCGAAAACGGTGCTCCCTCATCAGAATCATGGAGAGCTGCCTATGGTTTGACGGTCACCCTCGTGTGGTTGTACGTCAACCTGCTTCGCATCCTCTCCTATATCAGACGTTAATTGGCGACTTTCCTCCTTTCTATCATCGACCCCCTGGTTCTCCAGGGGGTCGATGGTTTTCTGCAAGGCAAAGGATCGAGGGTCAAGGTTTCAATGGGTGTGGTTCGACGACGCTGCCCCTAGGGTCAACCCTGAACTAGCCCTGCTATCAGCTCTTGCAGCTTCTCCTGCACCCCATCAATGCCTACACTGGAATCATGAACCATGATCGTGAAGCTGCTTGGCCTCTCGCCAGTCTTGAAGAGCCCCCTACCTCTCTACCCACTGGTCGAACACCCTCCAACCGAGGTCTGACCCTTCCACACCAGAGTCCACCAGATCATTCCAAGTTCAGTCTCACCCCAGCAAATACTGGGTTTACTCCTGGCCAAAGGATCGCGGTACTCGCCATCATTTTGACGATGGCTATTCCGCTGTCTGCTATTGCGCAAGGGTCCTTGGGCATTATCGGACTATCAGTGGGCTGGGCCGGGATCGTACTCGTCACAGCGATCACGATGGGTCTCGGCTTCCGCCGTAACTAACAGTTGCGGGAAGGCAAGAGTCCTAGAACTGCTCGTACTCTTCCATAGGCAGAGCCGAGCTGCCAGTGAAACCCTGGTCATAGACATAGGAATCAAAGGTCAGTGAATAGGCCTTCGCCTTCGCTTCAGCAGTGGGTTCAACCCGGATGTTGCGGTACCTCTCCAAACCTGTTCCGGCCGGAATGAGCTTGCCCAAGATAACATTCTCTTTCAGGCCCACCAAGGTATCCGACTTTCCTTGAATAGCGGCATCAGTGAGCACCTTAGTTGTTTCCTGGAAGGAGGCAGCCGACAACCATGACTCGGTTGCCAAAGAGGCCTTGGTGATACCCATGAGTACCGGGCGACCTTGAGCGGGAGCCCCAGATTCATTCACGATCCGGCGGTTTTCAGCCTCAAAAGTGGCGCGATCAATCAGCTCACCAGGCAAGAAAACCGTGTCGCCCGACTCAATAACCGTAATGCGGCGAAGCATCTGGCGAATGATGATCTCGATATGCTTGTCATGGATCGGTGCACCCTGAGTGCGATACACCCGCTGCACCTCATCAACGAGGTGCTCTTGGGCCGCACGGACACCACGTACCCTCAAAACATCTTGGGGATCAATCGTCCCAGCAGTGAGCTGCTGCCCAGCTTCGACATGCATCCCATCCTTGATCGATTGCATCTCACCGAATTGGTCTTCCCATTCCAAACGTACGCGGCGAGGAACCGGGTAGACCATGTCTTCTTCACCATCATCACGGGTGAGAATGATCTTGCGAGTACGCTCCGAATCATCGAAGTGTACGACCCCTGCTGCTCCAGCGATAGGTGCTTTGCCTTTCGGAGTACGCGATTCAAACAACTCCACAACGCGAGGAAGACCCTGGGTGATGTCATCACCAGCGACACCACCAGTATGGAAGGTACGCATCGTCAACTGGGTTCCTGGTTCACCAATAGATTGGGCAGCGATAATACCGACCGCTTCACCCACATCGACGATCTTTCCAGTCGCTAGTGAACGCCCATAACACATCGCACAGGTACCAGAGACAGCCTCGCAGGTCAGCACAGAGCGTACTTTGACTTCTGTGACACCAGCGGCAACAAATTGGGCTGTTTCGTTGTCACCGATAGCCGTACCAGCTGCCACAGCAACCTTGCCCTGGGCATCGAGTGCATCCTCAGCCAGTGTACGAGAATAAACCGCCGCCTCAATGTTGGCTACTGGAACCAGTCCGCCATCTTTAGGAACAGTGACAGTCTTGGTGATCCCACGCTCAGTTCCACAATCCTCTTCACGGATAATCACATCCTGAGAGACATCGACCAAACGTCGAGTGAGATAGCCAGAGTCTGCAGTACGAAGAGCAGTATCAGCCTGTCCCTTACGCCCACCGTGAGTCGAAATGAAGTATTCCACCACGGACAGGCCTTCACGGAAGTTGGACTTAATAGGACGAGCGATAATCTCACCCTTCGGGTTAGCCACCAGTCCTCGCATTGCAGCAATCTGACGCATCTGGGTCATGTTCCCTCGAGCACCCGAATGAACCATCATATAGATCGGGTTATCTTTGGTGAAGTTGGCCTCCATGGCAGCAGTCAACTCAGCTGTCGCATCAGTCCAGATCTGAATGAGCTCTTGACGGCGCTCATCTTCTGTGACAGCTCCACGTTCGTACAGCTGGTCAATCTTGGCTGCCTTGGCATCATACCCTGCGAGAATCTCAGGTTTCGATGCGGGAGTTTCCACATCAGAAATGGAGACTGTGACACCCGAGCGGGTAGCCCACTGGAAGCCAATATCCTTCAAATTGTCGAGGGTAGCAGCAACCTCGATCTTCGAGTAGCGCTCAGCAAGATCATTAATGATCTGGCCGGACTTCTTCTTACCAACAACCTCGTTCACATAGGCATAGTCAGCTGGAAGAGTCTGATTGAACAATGCTCGACCCAACGTTGTTTGGATCGTGAAAGAACCATCTGCGCGTACTTCTGTCCCTGCAGGAGGTACGAACTGTGTCATGCGAATCGTGATGAGAGAACCGATCTCGATTTCATGATGATCGAAGGCCATCTGTGCCTCGGCAACAGAAGAGAAAGCCCTGCCTTCACCTTTGGCGCCTGGACGCTCAATGGTCAAGAAGTAATGCCCAATGACCATATCCTGGTTCGGCATAGTCACCGGACGCCCATCAGCTGGTTTGAGAATATTATTGGTCGACAGCATCAAGACCCGAGCCTCCGCCTGAGCCTCAGCTGACAGTGGCAGGTGGATAGCCATTTGGTCACCATCGAAGTCGGCGTTGAAGGCCGTACACACGAGCGGGTGAAGCTGAATAGCTTTCCCTTCAATTAATTGTGGCTCGAAAGCTTGAATACCTAGGCGGTGCAAGGTGGGGGCACGGTTGAGAAGAACCGGATGCTCAATAATGACCTCTTCGAGAACATCCCACACTACTGGACGTTGGCGTTCAACCAAACGCTTAGCCGCCTTGACATTCTGAGCATGGTTGAGATCATCGAGCCTCTTCATGACGAAAGGCTTGAACAGTTCCAAAGCCATCGTTTTAGGCACACCACACTGGTGGAGCTTCAGCTGGGGACCCACCACGATCACCGAACGACCAGAATAGTCAACACGCTTACCGAGAAGGTTCTGGCGGAAACGACCCTGCTTGCCCTTGAGCATGTCAGAAATCGACTTCAGTGGCCTGTTGCCCGGACCTGCAACAGGGCGACCACGGCGACCATTGTCGAACAGGGAATCCACTGCTTCTTGGAGCATGCGCTTTTCATTGTTCACAATGATCTCTGGGGCACCCAAATCGAGGAGTCTCTTGAGACGGTTATTGCGATTGATCACACGACGGTAGAGATCATTGAGATCGGAGGTAGCAAAACGGCCACCATCAAGTTGAACCATTGGTCGAAGATCCGGTGGGATCACCGGCACAGCATCCAAGACCATTCCCAAAGGAGAGTTTCTGGTTGTCAAGAAAGCAGAGACAACCTTGAGACGCTTGAGAGCCCTGGTTTTGCGCTGACCCTTGCCAGTGGTGATGATTTCACGCAACTTGGCAGCTTCCTCATCCAGATCAAAATTGGCTAAACGAGCCTTGATAGCTTCGGCCCCCATGGATCCTTTAAAGTACTTCCCGAAACGATGGCGCATTTCACGGTAGAGGGTTTCATCACCCTCCAAGTCTTGAACCTTCAAACCAGTGAAACGGTCCCACACGGCGTTGAGGCGATTGAGTTCACGCTCTGCGCGATCACGGATGGCTTTGATCTCTTTCTCACCATTGTCACGCGTGCGCTTCTTCGCATCAGACTTTGCCCCTTCAGCTTCCAAGGTGGCAAGATCCTCTTCGAGTTTGGTCATGCGATTGTTGAGATCCGAGTCGCGACGGGTGGCAAGGTTCTTGCGTTCAGTCTCCACTCGTGAAGCCAAGGAAGCAAGATCACGATGGCGCGCTTCCTCATCGACTTCAGTGATCATGTAAGCGGCAAAATAGATGACCTTCTCTAAGTCTTTCGGTGCAATATCGAGCAGGTACCCCAACCGTGAAGGAACCCCCTTGAAATACCAGATGTGAGTGACGGGAGCAGCAAGTTCGATATGCCCCATGCGCTCGCGGCGGACTTTTGCCCTGGTCACCACAACCCCACAACGCTCACAGACGATGCCCTTAAACCGTACTCGCTTGTATTTTCCACAGAAGCATTCCCAATCCCTCGTGGGACCGAAGATCTTCTCGCAGAACAGCCCATCGCGTTCTGGTTTGAGAGTACGGTAGTTGATGGTCTCGGGTTTCTTCACCTCACCATGGCTCCACTGACGGATCTCATCCGCTGTTGCCAAACCAATGCGTAGTTCATCGTAGAAGTTGCTATCCAGCACTGTCATTCACTTTCCTCGAATATCCTCTAAGTTCTTTGCCGATGCCTAGGATCAGACTTCTTCAATAGCGAAGGTGTCCACTCCAGGGCGACGTGATAGGTCAATCCCAAAGTCTTCTGAAACTCGGAAATCATCCTCATTGTCTTTCAAATCCACAACCTGCCCATCGGAGGAAAGCACCTCCACATTGAGACACAATGACTGCATCTCTTTCACGAGCACCTTGAAGGATTCAGGTATCCCAGGTTCGGGAATGTTCTCGCCCTTGACGATAGCTTCATAGACTTTGACTCGCCCAGTGACATCATCAGATTTGATGGTCAGCAGTTCTTGCAAAGCCCAGGCGGCACCGTAAGCCTCCAAGGCCCATACTTCCATCTCACCGAAACGCTGACCACCAAACTGTGCCTTTCCACCGAGAGGCTGCTGAGTGATCATCGAGACCGGTCCGGTAGAACGGGCGTGAATCTTATCGTCGACAAGGTGGTGGAGTTTGAGCATATACATATACCCCACACCAATCGGCTCTGGGTACGGCTCACCCGATCGCCCATCGAAAAGGCGAGCCTTGCCACCAGCATTCACCAAGGTGAGCCCGTCACGATTAGGGCGACCATGAGCAAGAAGACCAGTGATCTCAGACTCTTCAGCACCATCAAACACTGGAGTTGCCACCCGCTGGTTAGGTTCAGCTTTAGCGAGACCATAATCGCGGAGACGATCAGCCCACGGTTCTTTCACATCAGTGATATCCCAACCAGATTTGGCAACCCATCCCAGATGGGTTTCGAGCACCTGGCCCACGTTCATACGTGAAGGGACACCCATCGGATTGAGGATAATGTCCACTGGGGTTCCATCAGCTAAGAAGGGCATATCCTCTTGGGGAAGGATCTTGGAAATGACACCCTTGTTGCCATGGCGCCCGGCCATTTTGTCACCTACCGAGATCTTGCGCTTCTGCGCAACATAGACCCGAACCATTTGGTTGACACCAGGGGCGAGTTCATCACCCTCATCAACATCGAAAACGCGCACACCAATGATGGTTCCCGACTCACCGTGGGGCACCTTCATCGAGGTGTCACGTACCTCACGGGCTTTCTCGCCGAAGATGGCACGAAGCAGGCGTTCCTCAGGAGTCAGCTCGGTTTCACCTTTCGGTGTGACCTTTCCCACCAGAATGTCACCTGTGGTGACTTCTGCCCCGATACGAATAATTCCGCGCTCATCAAGGTTAGCGAGTGCATCATCAGAAGCATTAGGGATATCCCGGGTAATCTCCTCGGGGCCCAATTTCGTATCGCGAGCATCAACCTCATGTTCTTCGATGTGGATCGAGGTCAACACATCATCTTGAACCAGTCTCTCCGACAGGATGATGGCATCCTCATAGTTGAGTCCCTCCCAGGGCATGAAAGCCACCAAGAGGTTACGCCCGAGAGCCATTTCGCCACGATCGGTGCATGCACCATCTGCGAGAGGCGTACCAATTTCAACATGCTCCCCTTGCTTGACCAGCGGGCGCTGGTTGATGCAGGTGGCCTGGTTGGAGCGCATGAACTTTTTGAGTTTGTACGCCGAATAGGTTCCATCATCATTAGCAATCTCAATGAGGTCAGCACTCACTGATTGCACAGCACCTGGCTTCTCTGACAGAGTCACCTCGCCACCGTCGACAGCGCCACGGTATTCCATACCCGTACCCACGAGTGGAGCTTCGTTACGAATCAACGGCACCGCCTGGCGTTGCATGTTGGCACCCATGAGCGCGCGAGATGCATCATCGTGCTCAAGGAAGGGGATGAGAGCCGTGGCTACGGACACCATCTGCCGTGGGGACACATCCATGTATTGGACTTCTCCAGGAGGAACCTGGTCAACATCGCCACTCTTGATGCGTACCAAGACGCGTTCTTCGAGGAACTTGCCCTTCTCGTCAACTTTTGCATTCGCTTGGGCGATGACATACCGATCTTCTTCATCAGCTGTGAGGTATTCCACCTGATCAGTAACGCGGCCCTTCTCACATTTGCGGTACGGAGTTTCGATGAAACCGAACGCATTCACTCGTGCGAAGGATGCCAGTGAACCAATGAGACCAATGTTGGGACCTTCAGGGGTTTCAATGGGACACATACGCCCATAGTGGGAGGTGTGAACGTCACGCACTTCCATCCCTGCCCGATCACGGCTCAAACCGCCAGGGCCGAGAGCAGACAAGCGTCGCTTGTGGGTTAGCACGGCAACTGGGTTGGTTTGGTCCATGAACTGTGAAGACTGCGAGGTACCAAAGAATTCTCGAAGTGCCGCGACAACTGGACGAATATTGATCAGCGTCTGGGGGGTGATGGCCTCAATATCCTGGGTGGTCATTCGATCACGAACCACGCGTTCCATTCGAGACAATCCAGTACGCAGTTGGTTCTGAATCAATTCACCTGAGGTACGCAAACGGCGATTGCCAAAATGGTCGATGTCATCAGTTTCGATGGGCACGCCATCAATGTCCGCACGCCCCTCATGCATGGCGCAGACATAACGAATAGCGGCAGTAATGTCTTGCTTGGTGAGGATCTGCTCTTCCATACCCAAGGTCAGACCAAGTTTCTTGTTGATCTTGTAACGGCCAACCTTTGCCAGATCATATCGTTTAGGGTTGAAGAAATAGCCGTCAATCAACTGCTTGGCAGCTTCTCGTGCTGGGGGTTCACCCGGGCGCAACTTGCGATAGATATCCAGCAAGGCTTCGTCTTCAGTGTGAACCGGATCCTTCTCCAAGGTGATTCTCATGGTCTCAAACTCAGAGAATTCTTCAAGGATCTCCTCCTCGGTCCACCCGAGAGCCTTGAGAAAGATCGTGACCGACTGCTTACGTTTACGGTCGAGGCGTACGCCAACCGTGTCACGCTTGTCGATCTCAAACTCAAGCCAAGCACCACGAGAAGGAATAACCTTCGCCGTATAAATGTCCTTGTCCGAGGTTTTGTCGGGAGTCACCTCAAAATACACACCGGGAGAACGCACCAATTGGGAGACAACCACACGCTGGGTGCCATTGATGACAAAGGTCGCATCGGGGGTCATGAGTGGGAAATCACCCATGAAGACCGTCTGCTCTTTGAGCTCACCGGTTTCGTTATTCATGAATTCAGCTTTGACGTACAACGGCGCACAATAGGTGGCGTCACGCTCCAAGCATTCACTGATCGTGTACTTCGGCTCTTCGAACCTCGGTTCCCGAAATGAGAGAGACATCATCCCGCCGAAGTCTTCAATCGGTGAGATCTCTTCAAAGACCTCGTCCAAACCAGACTTGGTGTTGATGTCATGTCGTCCATGATCTTTGGCGTCGGCAACCTTGGACCTCCAGGTCTCGGAGCCAATCAGCCAATCAAAGGAATCCCTTTGTAAATCAAGGAGATTTGGTACCTCCATAGGTTCGTGAATCTTCGCAAAAGAAATACGATCGGTACCAGATATAATATGGTTCTTCTTCGCGCTACGCAGGGCGGCCAAGATCGGTCCTTCCAGAACTCGCCAGGTGGAAAGGCAGGTCTTTCTTCATGAAAAAGAGCACACGAGAAAAGACACGCAGGGGCAAACTACAACGATAGCCTACCAAGAGGTCAAATGCAAACCCCCGGACGTGTAGGATCTAGGCGTCATTGACTAGACTCATACCAGTGTAGCGCTATCGACTGAAACTGTGGAGATTTCCCACAATCTTGTCAGTTGTCCTCCACCTTGACGACCTTGTAGGCGTACTCATAGGTCACGAGATCAGCGTCAGTGATCGTCACGACAACCTCGTACTTCTGCGGATCACTAGGAGCTGTCAAGGAGCAGGTAATAACTTTGTCTTTCTCCATGACAATTTTTTTCTTACCGCAATCAATCGTCGCATCTTGTGGCAATCCCCACAATTCTGCATCAGTGGTGAGTTTCTCCGCCAACACTTCCGGGGATTCCTTCAAAACACTATCGGAACACCCGCACAGCGAAGCGACAACGATCATCCCCATCACGGCTGCAAGTTTTTTCATGGGTGAATCCTTTCCTGTGTAGCCAAACACAAATCCCCAGTGTACGTCATTCTCTGATCGATTGGAGAAAAAAGTCGCTGACAGTGGCTACCTATTGTTTGGTGACCACTGCCAGCGACAGAGTTGGGGAACGCAGCTTCCTTCATGTCCACGTGGAGGGAAGGAAGCTGGCGTACTACTTAATTGTTACCGTGGCTCCGGCAGCTTCAAGCTGTTCCTTCGCCTTATCAGCAGCTTCCTTGTTGACCTTCTCCAGGACAACCTTGGGAGCTTCTTCCACGAGATCCTTGGCTTCCTTCAAGCCGAGACTGGTCAGTGCACGAACCTCTTTAATAACCTGGATCTTCTTGTCGCCACCAGATTCGAGAACAACATCAAAGTCGTCCTTTTCTTCTGCGGCTTCAGCTGCAGGAGCTCCAGCGGGACCAGCGGCAGCCACAGCAGCAACTGGTGCTGCTGCAGTCACTTCGAAAGTATCTTCAAAAAGTTTCACGAACTCAGAGAGTTCAATCAGAGTCATGTCCTTGAATGCGTCGAGGAGATCCTCTTTAGTGAGCTTAGCCATGTACGGCATCCTTCCTATTGTGTGGCATCTTCTGCCGGGGTTTCATCCCCAGCGTCTGCTGCGGGAATTGAGGCTTCCACCTCGATGGCCGCTTCCACGGCTGTTGTTGTGCCACCAGAGCCAAGAAGGCTGGGGTTGGCGGTGGCCGCGTCTTGGAGTGCCCCCATCACACGCGCAGCTTGGTTGAGCGGCGCTGCGAAGAGATAGACAGCCTTTGACAAATTGGCCTTCATTGCTCCAGCCATCTTGGACAGCAGCACCTCGCGAGACTCCAGGTCTGCGAGTTTCAACACTGTACCGGCATCAAGGACTGAACCGTCCATGTAGCCGCCCTTGATGACCAAAGAATGGTTTTCCTTTGCGAAGTTCTTCAAACCTTTCGCTACCGTGGCAACGTCACCATTGATGAAGGCAATAGCCGTTGGACCACTCAGCTTGTCATCGAGTCCTTCGATTCCAGCATCCTTGGCAGCAAGTATGGTCAGGGTGTTCTTCGTAATGGAGTAGGTGGCATCGCTCCCAAGAGAACGACGCAGATCCTTGAGAGCCTTGACTGATAAGCCACGGTACTCTGTCAGAACGGTAGCCGAAGCAGAAGAGAACTTTTCGCTCAACTCCTTAACAGTGGCTTCCTTATCTGGCCTCGCCATGAGGTCTCCTTCCATTCCACGGTCGAAGACGAGTCGGGAGGAACACACAAAAGAAAAACGCCTCGATCTGCCCAAGCGATCAAGGCGTGCACGACGCAATATCTCACCTGCGCAGGTTAATCGAATGATTCTTCAGTGAATTGTGGTTCACAACCGGCGGTCTTCGGCCGTTGATAGTGTACGGGTAAAGTCCTCATCCAACCAAATTTCGAATTTCTTCCCCTGCTGGGTGTGCTTCCTCCATCTCGGCGTACTGCTCACTCACCTGATCACTGAGAGCTGGTGGTGGAGTGCGCCCAGGTGTGGACTTGGTTCTGGTCAAGGCCCGGACAAGGGGGGTATACAACTGTGGAGTGAGAATAAAGGGTACGAGCACTGATACGAGCAGAATATAGGTGTACGAAATAGTCGTACCCAACCCAACATATTTGAGGGTCAGTACGTACATCCCGCGCTCAATACACAAGATCGCAATAATAAAGTACGGCTTGTTCTTCCAGAAGTATTCCCCAACAATTTTTAACCCGTCCCAAAGCGTGTTTTGATCATCATCAACATTAGTAGCAGGGAAAGCTTTGGGGGTGGATCGGAGAAGATTGGTGAAGAACCGACACACTCCTGCAAAAGCAGAATAGGCATGCCCGAGGAAGGATAATGCGATCACCAAGGTACGACCCAGGTGGGTTCGTTCATCAGCAGGGATTCGACGGCGCATGTAGATACTTCGGATCCACGGAAGAAAAATGAAGCACATATTGCAGAAGAGGAAACCGGCCCACAACAGGTGGAGGTTACCGAAGTGGGTTTCCAGTAAAGCCATCGGTAGCAACATGACAGCATTGATCAGTGAGCAGAAGTACAAGATCATGAAGAATACGTCACAAGCGCGAGTTGTGCCGATTTTCACCGTACCTTGAAGGAGCATTTCGAGAAGGCCATAACTATAGCGGAACTGCTTTCCTGCCTCTTCAGCGAAAGTTTTTGACGTGTATTCACTGAACTCTAATCCCCTGAAATGCAGATATTTTCCATGGAATCCATGGTTATAAAAATCTATAGCCTTGTCGTAGTCTTCTGACACTCTATCTTCAGCCCACCAACCGCTGGTTTCCAGGTGGGTTTTGCGCAAGAATGCATTGTGCCCTACCAGCGGAACAAAGTACCCCTGGAGCGCCTTCACAGGCCAGGTATTGTGGAACAGATTATTAGTGTGGTAACCAAATGCTCGTGCATAGAAATTGTCGGACATATTACAGACATTCGTCGCGCACTGGGCGTAGGCAAGGGTCTCGTCAGCAATGAATTCTGGTACGGCCGCTTCAATGATCTTCGAGTTAAGACCGGAGTCCTTATCCAGCAGCATGATGATGTCGTGGGTGCGAATATCCCCCTCGGCATACCCACCAGCAAATCGGGCACCTGGGGCACACAATCCAGCAAGGGATTCCTCCTCGAGAGCATGACCCAAATGCAGGGTGTAGTTCAAATTAGAGGCCTTTTTGAATTTTCCTGGGCGTCCTGCCGCTGGGCGCGCAACGAAACCCACACCCATCGTGCGATAGAAAGCTATTCGCTCAGCTGCCAAGCGTTCTGTCTTCGATAATTGGTCACCGGCAGAACCATCGCAGGCTTGTGGGAGATAGGACTCCATGAGGTCGGCAACGCTGTCATGGTCACAAACCCCACCAAGAAAGGGAGCCAGCCCATCATCAGACACCACCACGTTCGCCTCCTGGTTGGACACCTGGTGATAATGGTCGGCAGCATGGAGGGCTTGGCGAATAGTTTCAAAAACTACCTTGTTATCTTCGGTGTAGATCGGGATGGACACTGTCACTGGAAGAAGTTTCTCTCGCGGTACATCCGTACGCGGAGTGTTGGCATAGTTTTTCCGGTTGATCTGTGCGTCGCCCGACAGGACCGCAGCAACACTGGGACGCATCGACCACAAGACATCGGCCACGTAATACAGTGGATAGATAAAAAAGATAAACGAGATGGTCAACCGCATAATCATGTAGGCAGAGGTCTCGACATTCAGACCAATCAAGAGGTGCATCATGACGTCGATGAGCAGGGCAATGACGTACGGGTGTAATCCACAAAATTCGTTGCCTAACCGATGTGGTACGACTCGCCTAGTGGCCAGTGATGTTTTCTTACCCATTGTTGTTGGCTCTCGCGGCTACTTGTCACTAAATCGGGCGAGGATATTGCAGAGGGTTCATATCCATCTGAGCGAAGGCAAGCCATACCGTGGCCCCGATGCTGGTGATGTTGTTATAGATCCACATCACCTCTGTTCCGCTGACCATGAAACCGGTTGTCAGCCCGTCCTTAGAGGCAGCTGTGATACTTCCATCTACCGCAGTCTGGGTGGAGAGATAAGCCATCGTACGTTCATAAGAATCAGTCATCTCCAGTTCACGATAAACCAGAGCCATGTGAGCCGTACCCTCATTCCATACCCCAGAGAGATCACCAGTAGAAAACCCGAAACCGTCTTCAACACTGAGTTTTTCTTCAATGAAACCCACGATGAGGTCGGTGTCGTCGAGCCGCTCCGCTAAAGCCAGCAGCGCCCATGCATTAACATCCAAAGGCAAGACCCCCTCGAAGGCGGTCACACCATCATCACCCGTACCGGTATAGAAATTGTTGAGTGACTCGTTGTACATCGACACAACAAATTCTTCAGCGTGTTGTGAGGCGCTTCGATACTGGGCTTCTTTAGCTGGGTCGGTGGGAGCGACCACATCAGCAGCAATCAAGAACGCCACAATGAGATCAATGTTGTGCTCAGTGGACTTGTAGCTGGCCATCACCTGGTCCTTGTCCCAGCCTTCATAACCAGCAGTAAAGCCACCGGTGGCTGACTTCATGGTGAGCAAGTAATCCGCAACTCGAATCGCTGCTTGCCGGTAACTATCGGCTTTAGATTCTGAGGCAACCCCGTAGGCCTCACACAGGGCCATCAAAGCCCATGCCATGTTGCCTGTCGACGTGGATACTGCATAGAAGTCTTCCTGCCAAATGCCGTCCTTCCAGGTGCCGGGTAGTCTCACGGCATCAACCCCTCGGAAAACTGACCATCCTGTCTGTTCGCGTGGGTTGCCCCCCACGTACGCATTGCGCAGGCGCCCGTCATCAAAATACCGGTCGTGGTCTTGAGCGAAAACCATGGCATCAGCAATGAGTTCTACTTCGCGAGTAGCACCTAAGTGAGACAAGGCAATGATTGCAGCTGAGTTTTCATAGATATATGAGAAGTCGCTGCCATTGGTGGTGTTGCCGGGGGCATAGAGGAACCCCTCAACATCATGAGTTCGCTGCGCAAGATACCCCAAGGCGGGAGAGGAGTCACTCAATTCTTCTAGTGATGGCCCCTCGTACTCTTCAGGTTTTTGGCAGCTCACTAAGGAACCTGCCAGCACTGATACAACACAAGCTAGGGCCACAGTTTTCCACATTCGGTTTCCACGTGCCATGGATCCCCCTCTGATAGGTTTTCTGCTCACGACTAGGATCGTTCGCCCCAGTATAACCTGTGATTTCTGATCACAGAAGTACGCTACCACTGCGCACCAGTACGCCGGGTGCTGGCAGTCATTTCTCTGCCTTGATGGGCAGTCGAACTGAACTGTTTTCTTCAGTTGACCTTGCAGTATGGTCAACAAACCCCGAGGATAAGTGCGAGGTATCCTAGGCTTCGCTACCGCCAGATTTCTTGCCGGATTCGATATCGATACCTGGGCCCATGGTGGAGCTCATTGTGATCTTGCGGATATAGCGGCCCTTTGAGGAACTCGGCTTGAGCCTCAACACCTCATCCATGGCAGCCTGGTAGTTCTCCAGCAACTGCTCTTGCGAAAAAGATGCTTTACCAATGATGAAGGCCAAGTTGGAGTGGCGGTCCGTACGGAACTCAATCTTTCCGCCCTTGATATCCGAGACCGCCTTGGCAACATCCATCGTCACTGTGCCAGTCTTCGGATTCGGCATCAACCCGCGAGGACCAAGCACACGACCCAGTTTGCCGACCTTACCCATGAGATCAGGGGTAGAGACCACAGCGTCGAAGTCGAGGTAGCCACCGGCAACCTTGTCGATCAACTCGTCGGCACCCACTTCATCAGCGCCAGCCGCTTGCGCAGCTGCAGCATTCTCACCGGTAGCAAAGACGAGGACCCGTGCTGTCTTACCTGTGCCGTGAGGAAGATTAACTGTGCCGCGAACCATTTGATCCGCTTTGCGAGGATCGATACCGAGCCTCATCGAAACCTCAATGGTCTCATCAAACTTTGCTGTCGCCATTTGCTTAATGAGGGCGACCGCCTCTGCTCCTGAGTGGAGCTTTCCAGGTTCGCGTTTACTGTCAGCTTCGCGATATCCTTTACTGCGCTTCATGTCTGGTTCCTTTCCTTGAATCCACCTCGCATGGTGGTTCTCCAGTTGTGGTACGGGGGCGCTCCCCTTCCACGTCGAGGGCTTCTAGCCGTCGACGAGTATGCCCATTGAACGGGCAGATCCTTCAACGATCTTCATAGCAGCATCAATGTCATTAGCATTGAGATCTGGCATCTTCACTTCAGCAATCTCCTTGACCTGAGCTCGATTAATCGAACCCACCTTGTCCTTGAGAGGGTTCGCTGAACCTGAGGACAAACCAGCAGCTTTCTTAATCAGTGACGATGCTGGAGGTGTCTTGGTGATGAAACTGAAACTACGGTCCTCATAAATCGTGATCTCTACTGGGATCACGGAGCCACGCTGGGATTCTGTCGCAGAGTTGTACTGCTTACAGAAGTCCATGATGTTGACACCATGAGGGCCGAGAGCCGTACCCACCGGAGGGGCAGGTGTGGCTGAGCCAGCTTGGAGTTGCACCTTAACAAGGGCCGCAACCTTCTTCTTGGGAGCCATGTGGGTCCTTCCTTGACTCTCGAAGTCTCCACGGACCATCCGTGGAGTTTCCCTGACATGCAGGGTGTGAATCAGATTTTCTGTACCTGATCCAACGTCAAATCCACAGGTGTATCGCGGCCCATGAACTCCAAAGAGACTTTGAGTCGCGAATTATGTGTATCGATCTCAGTGATCGTGGCATGGACCCCTGTGAATGGTCCTTCCGTGAGCATAACCGAGTCGCCAACATGGAAGTCCAGCAACTCAACTTTCTTCTTACGTTGAGGTTTGCCGGATTCCTTATCCACCTTCGCTGCCATTGCTGCCGGGAGCATCATCTCCACGACCTCATCGAGGCTCAACGGCACTGGCTCATTAGCATGACCAACAAAACCGGTCACCGAGGGTGTGTGTCGTACTGCTGACCAAGAGTCATCGGTTAAGTCCATGCGTACCAGAACATAACCAGGCAGTACGGTCCTGGTGATCGTTTTCTTGGCACCATTGCGAATCTCAATCACATCTTCGGTGGGAACCACTGTTTCATAGATGAAGTCCTCCATATTGAGAGTCTTCACTCGGGAGTCCAGGTTCTGCTTCACCCGCTTCTCCATACCTGAGTAGGTATGTACGACGAACCAGTCACCGACCCGAGACACCAAGGATGCTCGAATCTCTTCACGAGTGGCCTCCAGTTCAGCTTCATCAGTAGTCGACTCTTCATCGCTGACAGCTGGGGTTTCCTCGTCCTCAAAATGGATCTCATCTGCAGGAGCCTCAGGGGTTTCGCTCCCACCTAGGTCAAGATTGATACCCAAGTCTTCCTCTTCAGGCTCATCGTCACCAAGGGCGAGATTCAGTTCACTGTCGACCTCTGCTGGTAGGGAGATATCCGTAGCAGACTCATCACTGGGCATCATCAACACATCGTCGGCAGATTCATCGGTTGGTTCGGAAAAACTCACTTCTGTTTCAGTCATCAAGTCCTACCCTCCACCAAAGATCTTGAGCATCAAACCACTGAAGACGAAATCAAGGAGACTAATAAAGGCAATCATGAAGACAACAAAAGCCAGCACTACCAGGAAGTATTGAAAGAGTTGAGCGCTCGTCGGCCACGATACTTTCTTCAATTCCTGAACAACTTGGGAGAGGAATTCTCCAAAACCTGTCCTCTTCGAGGTGTCGTCGGTGGTGGCCTCTGCGCGAGAACGTGTGGGACGGTTCTTCTTCCCAGGAGCTGAAGTATCGGACTTGTGGTCCGAAGCTGCAGACTTGGTGGAACTCTTCGTACGTGACTTGGGTGCAGGAGCCTCCTGCTCGTCGACGATCACATTGGTGTCTTCTTCGCCGCGAAACATGGACAGGATGGAGTCCTCGCTCATTGAGCGATCATTCTTGCCAACGCTGTCACGTTCGACATCCTTGCCAGCCCCCTGGGGACCGTCGGACTTTTTCTTGGCCACAGAACTTGCCTTTCTTTGTGCCTTCCTTCCCGTGCAGGGCAAGAGGGATTTGAACCCCCAACCTGCGGTTTTGGAGACCGCTGCTCTGCCAATTGAGCTATTGCCCTCGGTCGGCCACCCTTGGGAAGGCATAGGACAGCCTAGGTCTTTCGACCACGAGCGACCAGTGTACGCTAGTTGGCTAGGAGAAGTCGAACCGGACTTCTCCTTGTGATCGCCCGTGCAAGAGGACATCATCTTGCCACAGCTGGGAAGGGGAATTCTCCCTCGTGGAATCCACCATTTTAACCACACCAGGAGAGTTAGACTCGTGGGTGGGCGACTATCGTAGCGCTCCTGTCGTCCTGCGCATGGTAGGTCTCGAGCGTACGCCCACAGAAGTATTTCTTGCCTGCAAGAAGATCTCTCACCATTGTTTCATCCTCGAATCGATGGAGGACTCTGGCGACACGGGTCGGTACACCTTCGTGGGCTACAACCCTCGACTCGAACTCACCTGCCACGATCATGTTTTGACCATCCGCGAGCTCGGAGCTGAACCCAGCACCAGGCGTGTGGACTCCCCAGGGCCCATCATCTCGCAGCTGATCGCAGAACACCTGGGCCCACGCATCGAAGGGCTCCCACCGTTCACCGGAGGACTCGCTGGCTACATCGCCTACGATTATCTGAGATATGGCGAACCAAGTTTACGCTGGGATGCTCTCGACGAAGAGGGGTTCAACGACGTCGACCTCATGTTCTTTGACCACGTCATAGCCTTCGACCATCTACGTGGCGAAGTCTTCTGCATCCGTACGATCTCCCTCGATGATCTCCCTGGTGGTTACACCCAGGCGCTGGACGACCTGACCGCCATGGCAGAACTGGTCGCCTATGGGGAAATGGCTAGTATGGAGGAGCTGCGGGTAGGCGAGTTCGAATCGTCGCACACCCATGATGAATTCATTGACATGGTCACTACCGCTTCGCACCACATTACGGAAGGTGACATCTTCCAGGTCGTACTCTCGCAACGGGTGAAAGCAGAGGCACAAGGAAGCCTCTTTGGGACGTACGATTATCTTCGCCAGCACAACCCCAGCCCCTACATGTTCTATTTCTCCTCCGATGAACTCGAAATAGCTGGAGCGAGCCCCGAGACCCTCGTCAAACTCACTGGCGATCAGGTGATGACCTACCCTCTGGCCGGTACGAGGCCTCGCGGGCGAGACGCCAACGAGGACGAGTTGTTGGAAAGAGAACTCGCCGGCGACGAGAAAGAGATCGCAGAACACACGATGTTGGTTGATTTGGGCCGTAATGATCTCGGCAAGATCTCCGAATTCTCATCCGTTGAGGTAAGACAACTGATGAGTGTACTTCGCTTCTCCCATGTGATGCATCTTGGTTCCGTCGTCACAGGAAGAATTCGCGAGGATGTGACACCCATGGATGTCTTGGGCGCCGTACTCCCTGCTGGAACCCTCTCGGGCGCGCCCAAAATCAGAGCCTGCCAGATTATTAACGATCTTGAGCAAGTACGTCGCGGAGTCTATGGGGGTGCGATCGGCTACCTGTCGACCACTGGTGATCTCGACACCTGTATCGCGATACGGCTGGCGTACAAGCGTGGAGGCAGGGTCTATCTGCGCGCTGGCTGTGGGATCGTGGCCGATTCTGACCCTGAGAAAGAATGGCAAGAGATTGTGAACAAGATGCAAGCCGTCGTGGATGCAGTGTCACTGCCCCATGGTGATGACCTCGTTTGTACGAGACAAGGCACCCCATGATCCTCATCATCGACAACTACGATTCCTTCACCTATAACCTCTATCAGATGGTGGGGGCGATCGATCCGGATATCCGCGTGGTCCGCAATGATGCACTGCGTGTGAGTGATGTGGCTTCCATGAACCCCAGCCACGTGATCCTCTCCCCTGGCCCCGGTTATCCGGCAGAGGCGGGAATCTGTATCGACGTGGTCAAAGAACTCGGTCAGCGATTTCCCATCCTGGGGGTATGCCTCGGCCACCAGGGAATTTGTGAGGCCTACGGTGCCACGATCACTCACGCTCCACAGCTCATGCACGGGAAAACCTCACTGATTCGCGTGGTGGCCCCCAACCAGCTGTTTGAGGGTTTGCCCACCGAGATACCAGTCGGTCGCTACCATTCGCTCGTCGCAGATCCTGCCACGATTCCTGAAGAACTCATCGTCTCAGCCGTCAGTGACCTTGGGGAAATCCAGGGTATCCACCACCGCGACTTCGACATCTACGGTGTGCAATTCCACCCGGAGTCCATTTTGACCCCGTACGGTGCGAAAATGCTCGAGAATTTCATAGCACTACCTCCTCGGGGCGTAGACTGTGGTCGCTAACAAGGAGACCCAGGTGCCAGAAAACAATCACATCGGTGAGGCCATTCAGCAAGCAGTGAAACGCCAAGAACTGTCGTACGATCTCGCTGAAGGTGTCATGGACGAAATCATGAACGGCAAAGCCACCCAGATACAGATGGCGGCATACCTGACAGCGATGAGCCTCAAGGGTGAAACTATCACCGAAATCACGGCCTCTGCCGCCGGAATGCGTAAGCATTGCGTACGTCTGCTCAACAACATGCCAGTCCTCGAAATTGTTGGAACCGGTGGGGATCGGTCAAATTCTTTCAACATTTCCACCACCTCAGCGCTCGTCGTGTCGGCAGCTGGGGTACGAGTTGCGAAGCATGGTAATCGTGCGGCGACCTCCCGCTCGGGGGCAGCTGATGTCCTCGAGGCCCTCGGGGTGAAGATCGATGTCAGCCCTGAGAAGTCGTTAGAGATATTGGAAGAGATCGGACTGTGCTTCCTCTACGCCCAGAACTACCACTTGGCCATGAAATTCGTTGCCCCAGTACGCTCCGAGCTCGGGATTCGTACCATCTTCAACATCCTCGGCCCGCTCGTCAACCCTGCTGGTGCGACCATGGAACTGCTGGGAGTCTACGATGAAGACCTCGTTGAACCGCTGGCCAAGGTACTGCACAATCTGGGTGTCGAGAATGCCATGGTGGTTCATGGGCACGATGGCCTCGATGAGATCTCCATGAGTGGGCCGACTTCTGTCTGTGAAGTGCGCCATGGGGAATTTAAGCTCTACACCCTTCACCCAGAGAAACTAGGATTCTCGCTATGTACGAAACAAGACCTGGTCGGAGGAACACCAGAAGAAAATGCCACCATCACTCGGGCAATCCTCGATGGCTTTCAGGGCCCCACAACTGATGCTGTCCTGCTCAATAGTGCCGCTGCCCTCTATCTTGCACGAGAGGATCTCTCCATGAGTCAAGCCGTTGAGCTGGCCCGTGACACGATCAACTCTGGCGCGGGGCGAACCCAACTCGATCGATTCATCCAGCTCACCAATCAAGCATGACTATTCTCGACATCTTGGCACAATCGGCTCGTTCACGAGTCGAAGCCGACCTCATCACTACCTCCAGGGCTGACATGATTCGCCGAGCCCTCAACACCCCTATCCGTGAAGGTTTTCTCTTTGAACAAGCACTACGGACACCTGGGATGAGTTTCATTGCTGAAGTGAAGAAAGCCTCCCCCTCAAAAGGATTGATTTCCCGCGACTTCCCGTACTTGGACATCGCCCGGGACTACCAACTGGCCGGGGCTGCCGCGATCTCTGTTCTCACCGAACCCACCCAATTTCTGGGTTCAGATGCCCACCTCTATGACATTTCCACCCATGTGACGCTTCCGATCCTGCGCAAAGATTTCACAATCGATCCCTACCAAATCTTCCAGGCTCGAGCATTGGGAGCCTCAGCAGTACTGCTCATCTGTTCCCTGCTCAGTGACGGGCAGCTCCAAGAATTTCTCGCCCTCGGGGATGAACTTGGTTTGAGTTGCGTCACCGAAACCCACAACGCTGAAGAGGTTGATCGAGCCGTGGACCTCGGGGCGCGAATCATTGGAGTGAACAACCGTGACTTGAGTTCCTTCACTGTGGACACGTCCACCAGTGCCGCTCTGCGAAGCCGCGTTCCTGAGGATCGTATCTTCATCTGGGAATCTGGGGTGACCTCTTTTAAGCACGCCGCCCAAGCGGTGCAAGCCAGAGCCGATGCCATGCTGGTTGGAGAATTCTTGATGAGAGCCCCCGATCGGGCGACCACCCTTCGAGGGTTACGTGGGGCTGCACTCCAAGAGATGGCTACACCCATGGGCCAGACCTCCCTGTGTCCTATGGTGAAAATCTGTGGCATCTCCCGGGCGGATGATATTGCCATCCTCAACCAGTGTTTACCAGAATATGCAGGATTCGTTTTCGCTGAAGAAAGTCAGCGCCGCGTTGATCTTGCGACTGCCTCCCAGCTTCGCTCCATGATGGACCCACGAATATTGACCGTGGGGGTCTTCCGCGATGCGGCTATTGAAGATATCGTTGAAGCGGTCAATTCTGGCGCGATTTCTATGATTCAACTCCATGGACACGAGTCCCCCAGCTATGTTGAAGCTCTGCGACAGGTTCTTCCTCGGGTACCTATCATCAATGCTTGGTCCATTGTTGACCGCGAGTCCTTTGCGTACGCATTGAATGTTGATCCTGACTATCTGCTCTTTGATGGGCCAAAACCCGGTTCCGGGCAAGTCATGGACTGGTCTCTGCTCGATGATGTCCGGCACTACCCTGATATGCCTGGATTCTTTTTGGCTGGTGGACTCACGTGTGAGAATGTCAGTGGTGCCCTAACCCTGGGTGTTACCGGGGTGGATGTCTCCAGTGGGGTCGAGACGAATGGTGTCAAAGACCCAGCCAAGATTGCTCAGTTCATTCACATCGTACGTGCAACCCAAGACCCCAGGAGGACTCCATGAACCAGCGATATGGAATCCATGGTGGGCAATATATTCCTGAAACCCTCATGAATGAGCTTCACCACTTAGAGAAGCAGTACGAAGCCGCCCAAGGTGATCCTGGATTTGTCAACGAGTTAACCACACTGCTGAACACTTATGCTGGGCGACCATCCCTGCTCTACTATGCCCAGAAAATGACTCAAGACTTGGGCGGAGCCAAGGTTTATCTCAAACGAGAGGATCTTAATCACACCGGATCCCACAAGATCAACAACGTGTTGGGGCAAGCCCTTCTCGCCCAGCGTATGGGCAAGACCCGAGTCATTGCCGAGACCGGAGCTGGTCAACATGGTGTTGCCACAGCTACAGCTGCAGCACTCATGGGTTTGGAGTGTGAGATTTTCATGGGTGACGAAGATGCTCGCCGCCAAGCACTCAACGTCTATCGAATGGAGCTCTTGGGGGCTCGCGTCCATCGAGTGACCTCGGGGACCCAAACCCTCAAGGATGCCGTCAACGAGGCGATGAGGCAATGGACCACACGAGTTGATGACACCCACTATGTGATGGGCTCGGTGATGGGGCCTCATCCTTTCCCCATGATCGTACGAGACTTTCAGACCATCATTGGACGCGAGGCTCGCAACCAGATCATGGAGAGAGAAGGCACACTCCCCCACAGCGTTCTTGCCTGTGTGGGAGGTGGGAGTAATGCCATCGGTGTCTTCTACGGGTTCATGGACGATGCAGAGGTCAACTTGATGGGGTGTGAGGCAGCTGGACTAGGGGTCGACACCGAACGTACTGCTGCAACCATAGCAACCGGGAAACTCGGTATCTTCCATGGAATGAAGTCCTATTTCTGTCAGGATGATGCTGGACAGATCGCACCAGTTCATTCCATCTCTGCTGGATTGGACTACCCAGGGATTGGGCCCGAACATGCGTGGTTGTACGACACCGGTCGAGCTACCTACGTACCGGTCACCGACGAAGAGGCTGTCGAAGGGTTCGAATATCTCTCCCGCATGGAAGGAATCATTCCCGCGATCGAATCAGCTCATGCCATTGCGCAGGCTCGAAAGCTCGTGCCAACCCTCAGCCATAACGAGTCAGTCATCATCTGCCTCTCGGGGCGAGGAGACAAGGATGTTGCTTCGATTGCTCGATATCGGGGACAGAAGCTGGAGGAGTCATGATCTCTGCGAGCCGTATTCGTGAAGCATTTAAGACTAAGGCGTTCATTGGGTTCCTGACTGGTGGTGATCCCAGCATTGAAGACACCCGCCGCTACGTCAACATGCTCGTCGATTGCGGAGTTAACCTCGTCGAGATCGGCGTACCGTTCTCAGATCCTGTCGCTGAAGGGCCCAGCATCCAGGCATCGAGTGCCCGGGCCTTGGCCAGCGGGACGACGCTAGCGAAGTTATTGGACTTGGTGGAGACTCTGCGTCGCGAAGACCTGAGGACTGTTCCTCTCGTGTTGATGACCTACCTTAATCCGGTGCATCACTATGGGTACGAGCAGTTCTTTGCTGATGCCGCACGAGTAGGAGTCGATGGTGTGATCATTCCTGATCTTCCCTTCGAGGAACACTGCGAGGTGCGTGAAATTGCTGGGGGTGCTGGGGTGTGCCTGATTTCCATGATTGCTCCAACCTCGATGGACCGCACCCAGATGATTGCCCGCCAGGGGGAGGGATTCATTTATCTAGTGAGCTCTCTGGGGGTAACTGGTGAGCGCAGTTCTATCACCACCGACATTGCCGGGATCATCTCTCACATCCGTGAAGTCACCGATGTTCCTGTAGCGGTGGGTTTCGGCATCTCGAACCCCGAGCAGGTACGCGAACTCAGCGCTCATGCAGATGGCGTCATCGTGGGGAGCGCTATCGTCAACATCATTGCCGGTCAAGACTCCGACACTGACCACCGATTAACCCAGTACGTCACCGACATGGTGAACGCTCTTCGCTGCCCAATGAATCCCCAGTAGCGCACTCTTCCTCGGTCATTCTGAGGACCACCCCACCTCGGCCATTCTGCGGAGTGCGACCCAACCCTGTCATTCCGCGCAGTGCAACACACAAGAGCACAAAAGGTCCCGGTGTGTTCCTTTTAGGCCCGGGAGAAGCGCAGAACTTCCGTACCCTCGCTGGAGAGAATCAACTCACCATCAACAGTCCATGAGGTGACCGAATCGAGTAGTTCGAGATAGGTGCGCTCAGCTTCATCGACGTCCTCACAGAACATCATCGTTTGTGCAAAAAGCCCAGTGGAGAAGCTCTCTTGGTCAATCTCAATAGGGCCGTTGTAGTTGTTGCATGCTGAAACTCCAGAAACCTTCCCTGACTCTACATTCATGGTGATTTTGTCTGCAGGCAATTCAACCTGGGAACTCCAAGACTTCAAGATCCAGGACCCATAGGGAGCATCGACCTGGGGCGACCCTTCGGGGCTTGGTGTGGTGTCATCGGGGGTTTTAGCAGTCAGAAGCATTAATCCACTGCCGAACAGTGCAAGGACGACAATCGCTGCAACGGCAACAATAGGAGCTTTCTTCATGGGTACCTCTCTTGGAGTCTCTATCTTGGGAAAACTATACCCATGCCAGTTGCTGACGTGGTACAAATGAACCATGACCGAAACCCTTGCTGCTCTCGCCACACGACACTCCTGCCGTTGCTTTACTGATGCCCAGGTTCCTGCGGAGCGTCTCCGCTCGATCGCTGAAGCTGGTCTACGGGCACCCAGCGCCCACAATCGCCAGCCGTGGAGATTCATTGTTATCGCCGACAAAGAAGCCATCGAGTTTATTGATGCCACCGGAATGGCTCTCCTGAAGGAAGCTGATGAAGCCGCCCATGGTCGCATGATGGATCGTGGAGGAAAACTCCTCTATAACGCAACAGCCATGATTATCATTGCCGCAGAAAAACTCGATGCACCCTTCCCTGTGTCCATAGATGTCGGGATCGCTGCCTCACACATGGTCATTGCTGCCACCTCACTAGGTATCAACTCCTGCATCGTCGGTGTGCCCAAGATCGCCTTCAAGTCTGGCGAACTCGTGGACAAATACATCCCCGAAGGGTTCGAGTTCGGGGTCGGGGTTCTTCTTGGGTACGCCCTGGAACCAAAGGCTCCCCACGAAGTGGACTCCACCAAGATTATCGAGATGTAATTTGGGAGTCACTGGACAATCCTGGTAGAGTCAGTCCTCGCGTTCGCGCAAACCACACAGCGTACTAAAGGAAAACCAGTGGCAAACATCAAATCGCAGATGAAGCGGAACAAGACCAATGAGGTCGCCCGCCTTCGCAACAAGGCAGTCAAGTCGCAGTTGCGAACCCAGACTCGTCGAGTACGCGAAGCTGTGAGTGCAGGTGACGCGGAGAAAGCCCAAGAATTAGCCAAAGTGGCTTGTCGCAGTCTCGATAGAGCTGTGACCAAAGGTGTCATCCATGCCAATAATGCAGCCAACCGAAAATCTAAGATCACCAAGGCAGCTGCGTCGATCTAAACCTCAACGCCTGTCGAGGCGTTTTGTGTAAGCCCTGGTTCCCTTCGGCAACGGCGCCGATGGGAACCAGTTTCTTTTCTCTCACAGACATTGCCCCAGGAACTCACGAGGTTCCACCACCTGGTCTCTCAGTCAGTCGTATGCCGTGGACTGGGACAGAACACAATCTCGGCAACCTCACGGTTTAGACTGGAAGCCGTCGCCTCATCAAGGAGAACCCCATGAATCATGCTGAACGGTTAGACCGTCTACCCTTCACCCGCAAACACGGAAAACTTGTCGTCGGGTCAGGGATCGGCTGGGCCCTGGACGCCATGGATGTGGGATTGATCTCCTTCGTCATGGCAGCGCTCATCAAGAGTGAGTTCGCCACCACTGCTCAGGCTGGATGGATCGGCTCAGCCGGGTTCATCGGCATGGCTCTGGGTGCCACCTTCGGCGGGTTGCTCGCTGACAAGATCGGCCGACGCCAGGTCTTCGCTTTGACCTTGCTGGTGTACGGGTTAGCCACTGGAGCCTCAGCCCTTGCTGGAACTGTGGCCGTACTCATTGTGCTACGGATCATCGTGGGCTTGGGTCTCGGCGCAGAACTGCCCGTCGCCTCGACACTCGTGTCAGAGTTCGCACCGGCTCGCATTCGAGGGCGAGTGATCGTTGCCCTGGAGGCTTTCTGGGCAGTCGGCTGGCTCCTTGCAGCCCTGATCGGTTTCTTTGTCATTCCTGGCAGTGACTCTGGTTGGCGCTGGGCTCTGGCTCTAGGAGCGGTGCCAGCAGCCTATGCTCTGGTTATCCGAATCGGGCTTCCCGAGTCAGTACGCTTCTTGGATCGCAAAGGAAGAACTGCCGAGGCTGAGAAGATAGTTCAGTCCTTTGAAGAATCAGCAGGAATCAAAGCACAGGAAGCCCCCAGCGACCACAAAGAGGAAACCCCGGATCCACCAGCGAAAGTTGGTGCACTCTTCTCACCTGGCTTGCGAGGGCGTACGATCGTGATCGGACTGATCTGGTTCTGTGTCAACTTTGCTTACTACGGCGCCTTTATCTGGTTGCCGTCGCTGCTGGTCAACAGTGGGATCGAGATCACCAAGTCTTTCCAGTACGTCCTCATCATCACCCTTGCTCAGTTACCCGGATATCTCGCTGCCGCAATAGCTATCGAGAAGTGGGGACGCCGCGGCACCCTAGCGGTCTTTCTCGCTGGTTCAGCTCTCGCAGCTGGGCTGTTTGCTTTCGCTCATACCCCCGCGACTATCATCGCAGCAGGAATGGCTTTATCGTTCTTCAACCTTGGAGCCTGGGGTGCACTCTATGCCTCCACTCCTGAACTCTTCCCCACTGATCTTCGTGGTGTGGGAGCCGGGTCAGCTGCAGGATTCGGGAGGATTGCTTCCATCATTGCTCCGTTGATTGTTCCGCCCCTGTTGGTCTGGGGTACGTCGGCAGGGTTCGGGTCTGCACCTATCTTCATTCTTTTCGGTGGTGCCTTCTGGGTGGCTTGTTTGTTGAGTCTTCTGCTGCCCGAGCTCAAAGGAAAGAGTCTCAAATAGAGCGGCGGCTGCGAATGGCTCAACCACAATCCCTGCCTCAGGAAAGGAAAGAGTATGAACTTTGATACCCTCAGCATCTTCGATTCTGGCGATGAATCCTCCATCGAAGATACCGTGGTCCTGGCTCAGGACCCCGAAGAGGTGAGGCCTTCCGATCCCGATCGCCAGAAAAAGACAAGAAACAATGCCTTCCTCGCAATGGTGGCTATCCTCGCCGTGGGTGTTTTCGGTGGTGGAGGAATACTGTGGTGGTTTAGTAGTGGCGGTGGTGATGGAGCAAAAACACCTACTGAAGCGGTGGAACGATATTTGGCGGCTGTCGCTCAAGGCGATGCACGAACAGCATTGAAATACACAACAACAGCTCAAAGCGATGCAACCCTGCTAACTTCGGAGGTGCTCAAAGAGAGCCACAAAAAATATCCCATGGCTAACATCACTGTCACAGACGTCGAACCTAAAGGATCATCTATGGTGATGAATGCTCAATACTCTTTAGGAGAACGAGAGGTTGAAGCAACCTACACCGTACAGAAAAATCATGGGCGATGGTATCTCACTGGTGGTTTCAAGAACATGGACATCCAAGCCATTACCGATACGGTTCCACTATTTATTAACGGTGAAGATGTCTCCGGAAAATCCAGTGTCGACCTCTTCCCTGGGGTGTACACCCTCACCACCAGTCAATATATGATCGGGTTTGTTGAACCTGATCTCACCATTGAATACCCAGAAAATGATGTGGATTTCACTCTCGGGTTTACTCTCTCCAGCGAAGGCCGCGACCGCGTTCGCGATGAAGCTCACGGACTGCTCACCGAATGCTTGACCCGCAAAGAGATCCAACCCGAGAATTGTGGTTTTGGTTTCGCTGGGGTCAAAGGTGCTGAACTCAACGAGGACACTATCTCGTGGACTTTGGAAAATCCTGCACCCGACTGGACAGCGTTAGACTATACGATCGATCCAAATGATTTCACCCACTCTTCTGCCAGGGTTAATGTGCCAGTGAAATTTGAGGCACTCTCCAAAGACCGTCTCAGTTTCTTCAACAACACGGCAACCATCCAAGGCCTCACCGTAACATTGTCGGACCCTTACGGGGTGACTGTCACCTTCTTCTGATGAGCCCACACCCAGTCTCGATTTGGGACTCAGGCATGAGAAGCTCTACAGTAATCTGGTCACGAAAACTTGAGAGAAAGGCTATTCATGGCAAGCAGTGCGCAAGATCGTCGCTCACGAAGAGAATCACAACAAGCCCATCGACTTGCTGAAGCCCGTAAGCAACGCCGCAACAAGATCCTCTTCACTATCGCTGGGATGCTCGTACTCGCTTGCGTGATCGGGATCGCGATTTGGGGATTCCTCACCGCTGGACCTAAAGAGCCGAACCCCACGAGCACGGGTACAGGAACTGCAACTGGTGAGACAAATCTGCCACCCAATGCTGTAGGAAACCATGGGATTGCCATGGCGGAGATGAATCAAGATATTCCCACTCTCGAAATAATTTCCGACTACAATTGCGGCGCCTGCCGAGCTGCCCATCTCACCTTAAATACTGCATTGAATGAGTACGTTGAGGCAGGCAAAATCAACGTTGTCATCACGAGCGTGAATTACCAGGGAGGATACTCACTGACTGCCGCCGTTGGCGCTGCCTGTGCCGATTTCCAAGGAGCCTTCCCTGCGTACAATCACGAAGTCTTTCTCGCTAATGAAGAAGGCCTCACCAAGGAACTGATTCGTGACACTGTGCCAGCCAAGCTTGGCTTGAGTGACGAACAATTAGAAAATTTCCAGACCTGTGTGGACAACGAAAATACTGCCGGCTTCGTGAATTCTCAAACAGACTATGCTCTCGCCAAAGGGCTCAATGTGACGCCACGATTCCTCTTGGATGGTGATAACGTCTCCGACAAGATCATCCACCCCACCACTGGAGCATTTGACGTGGACCGTCTACGAGAACTGTTGGATTCACAGTGACACCAGAGGTTCACTCACCCGACCAGTCGTACGCTCCTGATAGTGATCAGGGACTTCTCGAAGCTTCGCGTACGGGCGATCATGAGGCGCTGAGTGAACTCTGGAATCGCCATAGTCCCTATGGTTTTGCTGTGGCCCAAGGTCTCGCCCCCGAATTGGGTGTGCAATCATTGAATACGCGGGCATGGTGTCGTCTCTTTGATGATCTGGGTGTGGGCAAGATGGATGAACGTAGTGGCTTCCGCCCGTACCTCTACAATATGATTCGCTCCACTGCTGGGTTGGAAAGGCCTGTAACGCCGGACCGTTTTGTTGTTCCTGCTTATTGGAGTCTCGTGGCCCAAGAACGCGAAGTCTTGTGGTATTCCCATATTGAGACGATGAAAGCCGCACAAATGGCGAAACTCATGGGATTAGAACCGCGTGACGTGTCGCGGATTCTTGCCGCAGGACGCGCGAACCTTCGGCGTCGTTGGTTGGAGCTTCATCTCTCGATACTCCCTGCCACGAGTCGATGCCGACAGGTCTGGGAAAACAGTGAAGAACCAGCAGAAGAAACAGTGGTGATGCACACTTGTGAACACTGTGCACAGGCACATCTGGATGCTGTCGGGGTGGGGTCACTTCTCTTGAAGGAACTGCTTCCCACGATCGCTGGTGTTGCCGGGGGAGCCTCCTTGTTGGATTATCTCCACAACACAGGCCCCTCACATCGAGCAATGACCCCCGTACCCACAATCGTCTCCCAGCACTTGGAGGGACCACGGTATTCACGCCCACGAGGGTACGTACGTACGGGGGCATCGCAGCCAGGCGACCTCTGGTCATCGTCGCGACATTCACGTCTGCGCCGAGAGAAACTTGGGGTCCAGAACACCCCTGCAAGGTTCGAGCCACATGTCGAAACTGGTGATGAAGAGTTTTCCCGGGCAGCCTACAAGAATCAGTACGTGGGGGAGCCAAGATCCAGCGATGGTGCATCCTGGCGTACTCGCGCAATAGGGGCACTCATCGCCCTAGCGCTCATTGCTGTGATCCTCGTAGTCGTGCTCGCAACACGTTCCCCTGGGCCCGGTCCTGTGAATGCACCAGGCTCCTCTGTGATCGAGGCAACTGATGGACCAAACCCCAACCCGGAGGGTTCTCAGGTGCAGATAACAGAAGTCGATACTGGCGCATTCAATAACCTGTATCCTCTTGTTTCTGGTACGACAACACCCGAGACTGACGTCACCGTACTCATAGGTGACCAGACTATCGTGGTCACCTCAGATCCCACTGGTGCGTGGGCTACTCCCATCTCTGACCAGTCGAGTCTATCCACACGTGGGACTATTGAAGCGAGGATTGCTGGGCAAAAAACTCCCGCGACATCTGAGTTTGATATCGCTCTTCCTCCCTCGCTGACCATAGAAACCCATGATGACTATGTGTGGCTGACGATGACTGGACTCCCCTCCTCCAGCGTCGATATCTTGCTCGATGGTGAGGTGAAAACCCATGCGACCCTTGACGGGGTAGGAAACGGGTCAGGCAAGGTTCTCGTGGATGGGAAGACGCATGTTGTTCAGATCAGATACACCGAGCAGAATCGTCTCGGCGCACTGTCTAACGAAGTGACCATCCCCTAGCTTCGCTACCCATTCCGCAGTAGTGCTTCTGAAACCGGTCCGAGTCCTGGGGTGCGAATCGCTAGGATAAACCCATGAATGATGTGACTGTGGGGATAGCCCCCGACCGCCCTCAATTGGAGGGGTTGGAAACCAAGTGGTCTGCCCAGTGGGCCAGCGATGGCGTTTATTCTTTTCGCCGCCCTGGTTCGCGCGCTGAGGTTTTCTCGATCGATACCCCTCCCCCAACGGTTTCAGGGAAACTCCATGTGGGTCACGTCTTCTCGTACACGCACACTGATCTGATTGCCCGCTTCAAGAGGATGTCTGGGCTCGAGGTGTTCTATCCGATGGGGTGGGATGACAATGGGCTTCCCACCGAGCGCCGTGTGCAGACTTACTTTGGCGTACGCTGTGATGCGACTTTGGCGTACGATCCGGACTTTGTACCACCGGAGAACCCGGACCCGAAGAAACAGATTCCGATCTCGCGAGCCAACTTCATTGAATTGTGCGAGCAGTTGACTGCCCAGGATGAGAAAACATTTGAGGATCTGTGGCGGCATCTGGGGTTGTCAGTGGACTGGGATCAGCTCTACACAACAGTGTCACCGGCTGCGATCCGTGTGTCTCAGGCTGCTTTTTTGCGGAACCTGGCTCGCGGTGAAGCGTACCTCGATTATGCGCCGACCATGTGGGATGTGACCTATCAGACTGCCGTGGCCCAAGCAGAGATTGAGGACCGTGAACAGGCGGGGTTCTATCATCGGGTGTCGTTCCATCGCACCGATGGTGAGATGGTGTTCATTGAGACCACTCGCCCGGAGTTGTTGGTGAGTGTGTGTGCGCTCATTGCTCACCCCAATGACGAGCGCTATCAATCATTGTTTGGTACGACCGTGACTGATCCTTTGTTTGGGATCGAGGTACCAGTGGTGGCTCACCACGGCGCCGAAATGGACAAGGGCGCTGGTATCGCCATGTGTTGCACCTTCGGTGACAAAACTGATGTGCAGTGGTGGCGTGAACTGAGCTTGCCGACGCGTACCGTGATCGGACGTGATGGACGGCTGAGTCGTGAAACCCCGGACTGGATTGTCAGCACTGAACGTTATGAGATGGTGGCGGGAAAGACTATTTTCTCGGCACGCGAAGCTGTCGTGGAGATGCTACGCGAGACTGGGAATTTAGATGGTGAGCTGAAACCCATCTCACGCCCAGTGTCGTTCTATGAGCGTGGGGATAAACCACTCGAGATTGTGGCCTCCAACCAGTGGTATATCCGCAATGGTGGTAAAGATGAGGCCTTGCGTACTGCTCTTCTTGCTCGCGGGAAAGAACTCCAGTGGGTGCCCGACTATATGCAGCATCGGTATTCCGATTGGGTCAACGGGCTCAGTGGTGACTGGTTGATTTCACGCCAGCGTTTCTTCGGTGTGCCGTTCCCTGTGTGGTATCGACTCGACGGGCAGGGAAACCCTGATTATTTGTCACCGATTACCCCAAGCGAGGATCTGCTTCCCGTGGACCCGATGACCATGGCTGCCCCCGGTTTCTCGGAGTCCGAGCGCGACAAGCCGGGTGGGTTCACGGCCGACAAGGATGTGATGGACACGTGGGCGACCAGTTCGCTCACCCCCCAGTTGGCCTGCGGATGGATTCGTGATGAGGAACTGTGGGATCTGACCTTCCCCATGGATATGGCACCCCAGGCCCACGACATCATTCGAACCTGGTTGTTTTCCAGGATCGTACGCGCAAATGCCGAGAACGACTCCCTGCCGTGGACGACCACTGCATTGTCGGGGTTCGTGACTGACCCTGACCGCAAGAAGATGAGTAAGTCGAAAGGTAACGTGGTGGTTCCCACTGAGATCCTGGAGAAGTACGGGTCGGATGCAGTGCGCTGGCGTGCCGCGATGGCTCGCCCAGGGGCTGACTCTCCCTTCGATGAGACCCAGATGAAGGTGGGACGACGCTTGGCGACCAAGATTCTGAACGCTAGCAAGTTGGTGTTGAATCTTCCAGGGAATGATCCCGCTTCGTGGTCACTCGACAAGGTCACCAACCCGGTGGATTCGTCGATGCTCGCGGAGTTGCGTACCGTTGTGGAGAATGCAACAGCCGCCCTCGAAGCCTATGAATACACTGATGCTCTTGAAGCGACTGAGCGTTTCTTTTGGACCTTCTGTGATGACTTCATTGAGTTCGTCAAAGAACGCGCCTACGGAAACGCGGAGGGTGTGGTTGATTCTGCTGAGACTGAGTCTGCTCGTTCTGCTCTCGGGCTAGCGGTGGCCGTACTGCTTCGGCTCTTCGCACCGTACTGTCCTTTTGTGACCGAAGAAGTGTGGCGCTGGTGGAACCCGGAGTCGATTCACCGCAGTTCATGGCCCACCGCCGAGGAGTTGCCTAGTCAAGGCGACCCCGGGGTGCTGGCGACTGTTTCTGAGGTTCTCGTGGGTATCCGTGGTGCCAAGTCTGAAGCAAAGACATCGATGAAGACCCCCGTGGAATCCATGGTCATCTCAGGACGCCCCGAGATATTGGGGCACCTCCGCAGCGTTGAGGCCGATCTTCACGCTGTGAGCCACCTCACTGGCAGTGTCACCTGGAGTGAGACCGACTCCGACCTCCAGATCACCGTCACCCTCGCTGAATAGCCCTAGCGACTCTCGTGTCCACAGTTAACGGTCATTATGACCATTAACTGTGGACACGAAGTGACTCTGAGCAAAGGAGTGCACCCAAACGGCATGGGGACGTACCTTTTGTGTTAATTGGTGGGACGTAGCAAGTCGAGAGGGTCGATTCCGAGGCTCTCGGCAATGTTATCGACGGTACGCAAGGTGGCTGATTGTTTGGCCGTTTCAAGGCGTTGCATGTACGTACGGTGAACTCCAGCTCTGTGCGCGAGTTCCTCCTGGCTCATACCGCGTTCCATGCGGTACGCAACGAGGTTCGCAGCCAAAATTTGCTCGAGATCACCCTTCATGATGGTGACAAGGCTGGCGTAGTGTAGCCTAAAGGTCTACACACGATAGTGTGCAGGTTTTTCGGAAAATACTGCCATATTGGGAATGGCCTATTCCTAACAGTGGCATCTACCAAGAGAGGTCGATTGTGTCTACTCAAGAAAGTGTCAACCCGCAAGGAACTCAGCCAACAAAGAAACCGATATGGAAGAAGTGGTGGTTCTGGGTTGGAATCATCGCGATCATCGTCATTATTGCCGCAGCAAATGGTGGCGGAAAGGACGAAGAGAATGTACCCGAGACTCCAGCTTCCACAGTCGCAGAATCCCCAGAAGAAACCAAACCAGAAGAGACTGCCGCCAAAGAAACAGCGTCTCAGAAGCAAGCTCGCTTGAAAGCAGAGGTCTACCTCGTGACCATGCCTTTTTCCCACGATGGTCTCATTGAGCAACTCGTGATAGGAGACAAATTCACCAGAGAAGATGCGACCTACGGGGTTGATGCATTAGACACTGACTGGAATGAACAGGCTGCCAAGAAAGCTGAGCAGTATCTTGACCTGATGCCTTTCTCACGCGATGGCCTCATTGAGCAACTCGTAGTAGGAGACAAATTCACCCAAGAGCAGGCTGAATACGGAGTTTCCAAAGCCGGGCTGTGACCTCAGCGACCACCTCACTAGGCAACTCACCCTCCCCGTCTTTCTGCGCGAAGTCGCAGAATCCAGAATCCATAGTCACCATGATGGTGATTGCCGGTGGTTGGTGATGCTTGACAGACTCTTCATGGTGGTGAGTGTGATATCTGGACCCTGTTACTCACTTCGTTCGGTCAACCACTTCCTTGGTTTCGGGATAGTGCGCAAGCGCACTCTCCGCTCAACCTGCGTCGTGGTGCGACTTCGCGCAGGGTGACGGTGGTCGGGTCAGCAGGGTGACGGTGGTCGGGTCGCCAGGGTGACGGTAGTCGGGTCAGCAGGGTGATGATGGTCGGGTCACCAGGGTGCGTTGAAACGAACAGCGACAACGCTGCGATCCTGCATCTCTACGATTCACAACTGCGGCACGTCTGAGGGGTTGTGCACGATTTCTCACATTCACACGCGGAACACGGGAAACCTTGAGGTGGGAAACTCTGTCTTTTCAACGACTGCCCGTACTACGGTAGAACAGTAGTCAATCAGGCAGGTTTCAATGAAGAAGCTCAGTGCAGACGTTGTGGTCATTGGGGGTGGATCCACGGGTGTGGGTGTCCTGCGTGACTGTGTCATGCGCGGGTATCGTACGATCCTGCTGGATCGCGCTGACCTGGCTCAAGGAACCTCGGGACGTTTTCATGGGCTCCTGCATTCCGGTGGGCGTTATGTGGTGTCCGATCCTGAGTCCGCTCGGGAGTGCGCTCAAGAGAACACTATTCTCACCCGCATACAATCCGACGCCATTGAAACAACCGGTGGGCTCTTCGTCATCACCGAACAAGATGACCCCGCCTTCGGGGATCTGTTTCTTGCGGGTGCCCAGGTTGCGGGGATGTGGACCGAAGAGATCACACCCGGTGAAGCTCTAGTCCGTGAACCCCGACTCAATCCGCATATTCAGCGTGCTTTTGCCGTCCGTGACGGTACGGTCGATGGATGGAAACTTATCTGGGGAGCAGCGAACTCAGCCCGTGAGCATGGCGGGCACGTGATGACCTACACCAAGGTCACCCACATCCACCACAGCGATGGACAGATCACTGGTGTGAGCGCCACCGATCTGCGCACTGGTGAAGAACTCACTATCGACTGCTCATTTGTGTTGAATTGCGCAGGTCCTTGGGCGGGCAGGATAAGCGAAATGGCCGGGCTCCCACCGGTCAACGTGGTTCCTGGGCGCGGGATCATGGTTGCCATGAACCACCGATTGGTTAACTCGGTGGTCAACCGCTGTATCCCCCCTGCTGATGGGGACATCATTGTGCCTGTTCACACTGTGTGCATTATTGGTACGACCGATGTGAAAGTCAGTGACGCCGACCACCTAACCATCGAACGTACGGAAGTCCAACAGATGCTGGACGCGGGCGAAGTACTCATCCCTGGTTTCCGTGAAGCTCGCGCGGTCCACGCATGGGTGGGAGCTCGACCACTCATCAAAGACGACCGGGTTAAGGCCAGTGATACCCGCCACATGAGTCGCGGCATGGCTGTCATTGATCATCACGAGAGAGATGGCGTACGCGGTCTGCTCACCATTGGCGGTGGCAAGCTCACGACTTACCGTCTCATGGCCGAGCACATTGTGAATGCCATGGAGGAGCAACTCGGCCGATCCACCCCCTGTCGTACGATGCAAGAAAACTGCCCAGGGTCCACACCGGGACATACCTACCAGGTGACCAAGCGCCTGCGCGAACGCGAATCAGATCGCAGGGATTCACCCATCATCTGCGAATGCGAACTGGTGACCAAGGCGAGGTTCGTTGGTCTGCAACGCGAGTATCCTCAGGCGAGTTTCGATGATCTTCGTCGCCAGTGCCGTCTGGGTATGGGTCCTTGCCAGGGGACTTTTTGTTCCACTCGCGCTGCTGGGATTGCCCAGAGCGTTGGGATGGACGCCGAGCGTGCCATGGGATTGTTGAAGCTTTTCCTGGAGAATCGCTGGATTGGGCTGTGGCCGATTCTTCTGGGCGATCAGGTACGCCAAACCGCTCTCTCCCACTGGATCCTCCAAGGCACCCTTGACATCACCCACGTACCCTCCGCAGTGAATGTTGAACCTGATCCTCTCGGTGACTGGCCAAGCAAGGAGGTGGCATCATGACTGACACGATCGTCATCGGAGCCGGGCTAGCTGGACTCACGGCATCGATTCGTCTAGCCGAATCGGGGCAATCAGTGACCTTGCTCAGTTTCGGCGAAGGTGGGTTGCCGCTTAGCCAAGGAACCATTGATGTGTTGGGGTACGTCGAAAATCAACCTGTACGAGCACCCTTTGCTGAGATGAGTGGGTTCATCAAGGGCCACCCCGATCACCCCTACTCGCGGATCGCCCCCACAGCCATCGCCGCAGCCATCTCATGGTTTACTGATGAAACCGTTGGTCTTCTCCAACCCCGCGATGAGTCTAACCACCTTGTCCCCACATCTCTGGGTGCCATGCGGCCCACGCACCTCGTACCTCCCTCCATGGTGTTCCCCGTGGTTCCCCGATACGCCGTGGTGGGTATCCAGCAGATCAAAGACTTCTCCCCTGGGCTCATCGCTGAGAACCTCGCTCAAACAGCCAAGATCGAGACCTGCCCGTACTGGATTGATTTGCCGGCCCGGCCAGGTGAGGTGGATTCTTCCCCAGTCCACTACGCCCAGGCCCTCGACAACCCCGACTTCCTTTCTCGATTTGTCGACAAAATCTCGGCAACCATGAAAGATGAGGAGGCTGTGCTCCTGCCCGCGATCCTGGGGCTTACAGAAAATGTTCACTCCCAGCTGGTGGAAGCCCTGCAACGTCCAGTGGTGGAAGTGATCATGGCTCCCCCCTCGAGTCCAGGAATGAGACTAAACAACCAGCTCACCCGACGCGCCAAAGAATTGGGGGTACGAGTCGTACTCGGCTCCAAGGTCACAGGATTCACTGCCACCAAGGACCACGTCACATCGGTGACTCTGCATCAAGCTGGCTGCGACCAAACCTATTCCAGCGACAACGTCATCTACGCTGGTGGGGGTTTCGAGTCGGGCGCTTTGGTTGTCGATTCCTATGGAAACGTACGTGAAACCCTCTTCGACCTGCCGCTCGCTGGCGCTGATCGCCTAGATCTGATCACTGGTGAGTATTGGGAACCCCAACCACTGTTCGAAGTGGGGGTGCAAGTGGATGCTTCGATGAGGGCCGTGGACCCGGGTAAGCCCAAGAAACCGATCTATCGGAATCTCTATGCCGTTGGCGGATTGCTCACCGGTGCTCAGAGGTGGATCGAAAAATCTGGGGATGGGATCGCTATCGCCTCCGCCTATCAAGCAGCCGAATCCATTCTGGGAGGTGACCGATCATGACAACCACCCACGACCAACACGATCTGCAAACTCGCATGAGTCTCGACCACTGTGTGAAGTGTACGATTTGTGAAACCCACTGCCCAGTGATGGCCGTCACACCTAAGTTCCCCGGACCGAAGTTTGTGGGTCCCCAAGCCGAGCGCTATCGCCATGGTGAGTCGGTGGATCAATCCTTGGATTACTGCTCCTCGTGTGGAACCTGCACCCTGGTGTGCCCCCAAGGAGTGAAGATCGCTGAGATCAACTCCCAAGCCCGGGCGGTCATGAAAAAGAACCACATGCCACTGAGGGATCGCATCATCTCGCGTACTACCCTGCTCGGCAAGGTCATGACACCCATCGCCCCCATTGCGAACTGGAAGCTGAGCCTGAGGCCCGTACGCTGGTTTATCGAGAAACTGTTCGGTATTCACCGCCACGCCCCTATGCCGAGGGCCAACAGCCGTACCTTCTCCTCTTGGTGGAAGAAACACACCCCGCCCACACCAACACGCGGAAAAGTGGTGTTCTTCCATGGATGTGCGGGCGAATTCTTCGAGGTGGATACCTCCATCAAAACGGTTGAAGTCCTAGAGTTTTTGGGATACGAGGTGGTCACCCCGAAACAGGGTTGTTGTGGTCTCGCCCTGCAATCCAATGGGCTCTTCGATGCGGCTCGCAGGCATGTCAACAAGCTTGCCCAGCAGCTCAACATCGAACCTGGCACACCGATCATCGCCTCTGCAGCTTCGTGCGCGGGCATGCTCAAACATGAAGCGCGGGAGATCCTGGGTGTTAACGACCCAAAACTCGCGGAGGTCGGAACCCGTGTTCGTGACGTCTGCGAGTTCCTGCTTTCCCTCGCTGAATCAGGGGATCTCCCCCTCGACTTCCAGCCGATCAATGAGACCGTGGCGTACCACGGGCCCTGCCAGCTCAAGAGCCAAGGTATGGGTCTGCCTGCTCTCGACGTACTGCGACTCATCCCAGGTTTGACCGTGATCGATTCCGAGGCCACGTGTTGCGGGATTGCCGGAACCTATGGCCTCAAGAAAGAGAAGTACGCCATCGCCCAAGCGGTCGGCCAACCCCTCTTCGACAAGGTCATCACCGTGAATCCTCACCTCGCCCTGTGTGATACCGAAACCTGTCGCTGGCAGATCGCGGCCTCCACTGGTGCTGAAGTCCAACACCCCATCTGGATGATCCACCAAGCGTACGGTCTTAGTTAGAACCCCCACCCAATAGTCAAACAACTGGGCAGTCTAGACCCTGCGATGCTTCGCGCGCATGGAGACGGAGCTGAAGCCATTCTGCACACCCAACCTCGTCTTTCTGCGCGAAGTCGCAGAATCCAGATACAAGGTTATCCACGATTGTGTGGTCTGGCGATAATCACCAACCACCGACTGTTACCACCATGGGCAGTGGGGCATCTGACCCCCCTGTGAGTCGCGCTGGCGCGTTCCGCAGGGTGACAAGAAAGAGTCATTCCGCGAACGGCAGCAGCTACCCGCAATGTCATTCCGCGGAGCGAAGCGACTCGCGGAATCCAGAATCAGCAATCACCACAGTACGGAGTCTGTTAGTGGTGAACATATTCGACAGACCCATCATCGCGCTCGATGTGATATCTGGACCCTGCGAGTCGCGCTGGCGCGCTCCGCAGGGTGACAAGAAAGAGTCATTCCGCGGACGGCAGCAGCTACCCGCAATGTCATTCCGCGGAGCACTGCGAGTCGCGCTGGCGCGCTCCGCAGCACAGGCTCCGCAACTCGCGGAATCCAGAATCAGCAATCACCACAGTACGGAGTCTGTTAGTGGTGAACATATTCGACAGACCCACCATCGCGCTCGATGTGATATCTGGACCCTGCGAGTCGCGCTGGCGCGCTCCGCGGGGTGACAAGAAAGAGTCATTCCGCGAACGGCAGCAGCTACCCGCAATGTCATTCCGCGGAGCGAAGCGACTCGCGGAATCCAGATACTGGGTTATCCACAGTTGTGGAGTCTGACCGTCATCACCAACCACCAACTCTCCATACAAACCAAAATGGACAAAAAAACAAACGGAGGTAGCCTAACTGGCGAAAGTGAGGCACCATGAACGACTATTCAGACCTCATGACTGCCACACGGGCAGTCGTCGACCCCAGTACTACACCAACAGACCTCGCACACATCGCCGGGATACACCCCAGTGGTCAGCAACACGACTTCCCCTCGCCGAAAATGCAAGGACTCATCACTGCCCTCGCCAGCGCCATAGTCGTCATCGCTACAGCCATCACCCTAGTCATCGTTCACCCGTGGCAATCGTCGGGGCGCCCAGGCCCGGAACTCACTATCGATCAACTAGCACAGATGATATGGGACCCCCATTCTTTACTGCATACTGATTCGATCATCGAAGAATTTCCATCTGCCAACGCACTGGCGGAAAAGATGAGAACGAACAAAAGGGTTGATTGTGAGGGAATAGCTGGGTGCCAAGGTGTAGCTGAACTGGGCCGGGGGAATAACCTCTCTCAAGATTATTTAGCTGTTGGCCTCTTCGATACTGAGGAGAATGCGAGGAAGTTCATACTGTGGCAACATGAACGGATCCAAGACGATATAGAAATAGATGATTCAAACATGGATGCTCGCGCTCCAGCCCAACAGACCCCAACCACCGTCGGCCTATGGTACGTAGCCTACGGATGGGGTCTTTATTCCTATGATCATCATGAATATCCGGGCGAAAATGGCAGCGTTGAATATGCCGTACTGCAGTACGGCAATGTCGTCGTAGTGGTTGATGCTGTTGGACCTCTGAGCTGGAACGACATTGAGAAAGCAGCTGAGCAGCTGAAAGATGACATGATCCAAGCCTCTTCACACTAAAGAACCCCGACAGTCGTAACAACACCCTCGGCCCACTCGTTGAAGCAGCCTCACCATCTGACAATCCAGATATTCGAGATATTGCCGAGGTCAACCCTCATCTCGCCCTGTATGACACCGAAACTTGTCGCAGGCAGGTCGAGAGGGTTGAGATGATTGAGGTGGGCACTACCAGATGGAACACACATTGAATTCTACCAGCATATGCCATATACTGAATGATTGAGGTTTAAAATCGCTAGTCACGCTCGGTCACATGGAATCAGCAAGACCCGCATTAAGGAAGCTATGGAGAATCTCGATCACGTACAATACGATGCAGAACCGGGCGGGAAAACAGCCTATTTTGGAACCGATGCTAGCGGAATGCTCCTGCGCATGATTGGCAGGCCTGCCATGGAAGACTCCGGCCTCATTATTATTCAGCACGCCATGCCAGCTGAATGGACCCGCGGAAGGAAATGGTGAAACCATGACGAAAGAGTTACCAACAATTGTCTACGATGGAACAATCGACCTCGACACAGAATCGATTCACGACCCCATCACAGGGGAACAGATCACGAACGATGTGATGGACAAAGAAAATGACGATATCGACCGCCGCCACGGCCTCATACCGGGTGGAAAGTCACTTTCTGGTGATGGCTCACACTCACCCGTGCTCCGAGTTGTTGTCTCCAAGGAGACCCGTGACCACGTGCAGCAAGCTGCCCGTGAGGCTGGAGTGAGTGTGTCACGATGGCTCCGTCATACCGTGGAAGAGAAACTAGCGGCCTAATGGAACCGACCTCGCCCTTCCACCGCGTACTCTCCCGCGTATCGTTGATCTCACCCAGGAGACGGTCGAAGGGATGTTGTAGTACGAACAGGTTACACAGTGGGTACGCCGTACTGTTGTGCCTTCGCCATGAGCTGTTCATCGAAGGTTGCGATACCAGCACCTCGGCTCTGGGCGAGCCACAGTACTAAGACATCAGGCATCTTGAGCCCAGAGTTTCGCCGGGTCTCAGCAATGCTCGCAACGTCTTCTTCTTCTATGGGAGCAATCGCCACACCTAAGTCTCGAAAGAGATCCCCCCAGTCACCACTAGCTGCCGGAAGCGGATAGACCATGACCTCTGCTGCAGTGAGGGCGGACACCAGCAAAGAATCTGATGTGGACAAAATCTTGAACGCGTCATCGTGGAAACGATTGGCTTTATCTGCGAAGGCGATCAGTACACAGGCATCGAGGACAATCAATTGGGCCACTCATCTTTCAGTTTCTCGGCTGCGTCTTGGGGAATAGTGTCCGTCAAACACCCAGCCCACTTATCGAGTACGGCCTTGCGTACCTCTTCGTCGGTGCGAACTGCTTGAGCACCTCGGGTGATCAATCGGCGTACCACCTCAGCTCTGGATACACCAGGCATCGCTGCAGCGCCTGTGTCTATCGCTTCTGCAATCTGGGCTGTCTCTGTGATCGAGTGGCGTACGAGGGTTGTCGGCATGGGTTAAGTGTAGCACCATTTCCGATAGTGCAGCACTCCAGTCGGATTGTGGCAGCAAACAGGAAGAGTCTTGACTTGCGCCCCCATCTCACTGAGAGAGAGAGAGAGAGAGAGAGCTTAAACTTGTTACCATCACTCACATCTGGTTCATCTAGGACGAAACCTCTAAGGAGGATCCCACCATGGCTCAATTCCAGTCAGAATCAAACCCGGACTATGATTCACAGCCACAATCAGAGTACAGCGGCGCGCCACAAGAGCCCGCACCCTATTCATCAATGCCACACCAAGGTTCCTGGCTAGTTCAAGGAGGACAACCACTGGTTCCCATGATGTACGTGGCTCAGCCACCTCGAGGTTTTGCCATTGCTGGAATGGTGCTAGGAATCCTGTCGCTGGCCTTTATGTTCATGTGGAGCGCTCGCTCCCTTGTTATTCCATTAGCCATTATTGGGTTCGTCTTGTCCTTCATTGGAATCAGGAAGCCGCAAGGAGGGATGGCGACCGCTGGACTCATTCGTTCAGCTATCCCTATAGCCATTCTACCAGCCATTCTACTGATTAACATAGGCTGGTTGTTCGGCAGAGGAATGTTCGGTGGCTTATAAGTATCTACCTAACAGCACCACCGGCTGTCGGCGGTCACGCAAACGTCTGCTACACACCGGCTAACATTCAGGCTGCTAGCTTTTCTTCCACAGTACGACGCAACCATTTCGATACACTCATGTGTTCTTGATGGGCTGCTTCACGTACTTGCTCAGCGGTGTTTTCTCCGAGAATCACTTGGAAACGCGGTGAATGCTTGCCCCCGCCAGACAGCGACTTTCCACCAGGGATCAGCCCAGCACGGTATTTCCGTTCAGCGTCCAAGGAAGCTTCGTGGCAAGATTCTTCCGTGATGGGATCACTGGAGAGTGTGTGCAGGCCAGCTGAATCCAAATCTATGTCGATCACCTGGTATCCTCCTGGAATAATTCTGTACTTTGTTGCATCTATTTCAGTCATTGCGGGCTTTCCCGATTCTGTGTCTGCGTGACGACCTGGCGAAGTAGAACTTCATCTGACCATTAACTAGTATATGTACGTCTAAAGACAAACGGGTACGTCTCCCCGTTTTTCCACGGTGTCCCCCCCTGTGTTCACAGGGCAAGACGTACAGCCATAGGGCCTCGATCAATGGTGACCGATTGCCCCCAGGTGAGTCGAAGAAAGTCGGACTCAATACCGTCGCCAAAAACTATCAACTCATCGGATTCAACTCTCAATGTCAGTTGTTCCCCTGGTTGAAGACAACCACTGGTCAAGCCAATGCCAGTCGTCGGTGAAGGCCAGGCTTCACGAACAAACCAGGCTAGGTCCTGATCTGTCAAGGCCGGTAACTCGGCGACACCCCGGTCGTGGGCAAGGGAAGCAAGCCATCCAGTTGCACCCGTGCCCGTACCAACCACAACACCCGAACTCGATTGCCGCTCCTGGCCTGACGGCGTCTTCAAGAGGTAGCGAGCAGATTGATGACCCGGCTGGCCAACGAAGATCTCATTAAGCCCAATGAGTTGTTCATCCATGTCACTCATTGCGCAAACCGTGGCGAGTTCACCAATCCTTGCCCGAGTAGGCTCCAGCAGGATTGCCAGACCACGTTCGAGATTATGGCGTACGAGAACACCCGGATTGCGTTCAGGTTCAGGATTGATCCCGATGACCAGCTGGCCGTTGAGGTATTTAGCAACATTGGCAACCAACCCGTCTTGGCCAACAATCACAATAGAATCCTCAGGAGCGAACAAGAAGCGACTCACATCTTCCCTCTCCAGACTCGTGGTGGCCCATTCGGCCGGCAGCCGCCGCCAGGAGGTCCTGGCGGGTCGCTGTGATCCGGTCATGACGGCCTTGCAGCTCCGCGAGGGTACGCCCTCGTACCTTGAGAAAGAATTCAACTTGCCCCCTGGTCGCATGACGTTCGAGGAGCTCTTCCAGTTCGGTACGCCTATATACGACAACCACTCGGCGTCGCTGATTCGTCTCCACTGTCATCGTGGGCCTCCCCATCCACTCAGAATCTCCGTCAACATGTCTGGCGTGATGCTGAGTTGCCTGATTTTGAGGTCACCGAGATTCTGGGCTAGATCGCGCAAAGCTAAGGCTTGCAGATGCTGCGCATCGGTCTGATTGTAACTTGCCATCAAAGAAGCAGTACGGGCTGCCTCGGCCTGGCCTGTCACATCAATCGCTGCTGCCTCGGCTTCTGCTTTGATTTTCCGGAGCTTCGCCCGTGAGGTGGCTGTGATTGACTCGGCAGCTGCTTCTTCTTGGGCGCGGCGTTGAGCGTTCGTACCCTCCTGCTTCACCAATTCTTCTTCTTTGGTTGCTAGCTCGATCTTACTGGCTAGTTCATTAGCAGAAATCGTACGTTCCCTCTCGACCGCCAGTGCGCGGCGTTCATAGGTCGCCCGATCAGCCTCGGCTTGGATCTGTTCACGCAGTGGAGTTTGCAGAGCTTTCTCAAGATCCGCCGAAGGGCGTATCGCAAGAACCCGCAAGTCAAGGATTTCAACACCAATATCGCGGATGCGGGCTTCATCATGGAAACCATCCCCGAGGACGGTGTAGATCCTGGAGATGTCATCAACCACATCCACGAGGCGACGCTTCGACACATCCGCAACAACCAGCGATTGGGCTAGTCGCGTGAGCAACCCTGCGACCGTACTCACACCATCAGTTGCGTCCCGCGAACGCGCGGGGTACACCCCGAAGTCGAGACGGTAGGCAGCAACCAGCGGATCAAAGAAACGGTAGGTGGCAGTGATTTGAATGGTCACATCTTGCTGGTCGAGAGTGTGCCCGTGGAAAATCATGGGTAATTCTTGATCTGTTGCTGGTAGCGAACTGATCGCTGTGAGGGATCGTTTGAACCAGAAAGATTGGCCAAGGCCTGATTGGATCCTCTTTCCTCGGCGAAGACGGATCACATAGTCGGTTGGTGTCCCCTGGTAGTGGCTGAGAAATGGGTAATGTCTGATTGGCATGGGAACCTCCTTCAATCAATTGTGTCACTTTGACGCTATTAATCTACAGGGGAGATCCAACTATGTCAATCTGACGCGAATATGTTAGTCTGAGCGCTGTGAATGATCTACCAGACTCGGCTGCTCGACTACCAGTGGCCGTTGACATTGTTGCCTTGACCATCCGTAGTCGAGAATTAATGGTTCTGCTCACCACCCGTCTGCTCGATCCTTTCGCTGGTTGCTTTGCTCTGCCTGGTGGATTCGTACTGGCTGGTGAATCCTTGAGCCAAGCTGCTGTACGTGAGCTGAAGGAAGAAACTTCAGTGTCCCCACAAGGGCATCTTGAGCAACTGGGGAGCTATGGTCCACTCGAACGAGACCCTCGAGGACCTGTCCTTTCTGTTGCCTACATGAGTCTCTCGAACCGATTCGAAGCGCCGAACCCTGGGGGGGATGCCACATCCGCTGACTGGTATCCGATCCGGGATGTTCCCCCACTCGCCTTCGACCACCACACGATCCTCACCGACGGAATCAACAGAGCACAAGCTAAACTCGAATACACTGGTCTTGCTAGTGCCTTTTGCACACCTGAGTTCACCATCTCTGAGCTCCGAGCAGTCTACGAGGCTGTGTGGGGGGTCAGACTTGATCCACGAAACTTCCACAGAAAAATTCTTGGTACGACCGACTTCCTCGAACCTGTTGGGACACGACAGGGCATCCCTGGACCTTCAGCGACCACATACCGCGTACGACCAGGGCTCGATCCTGCTTCAACGATCCTCAATCCACCAGTTCTTCGACCTGGGTAGGCACGCCCATGAACGATGGGCATTTCCCCGCGTAATATCGTATGATAATGATAGAATTAATCGTCCGAACGATATGTGGAGGTTTCGTATGATTGTGACAGCGACACAGTTTAAGCAGAATCTGGGGAGATACCTTGACTTGGCAGCAAGCGAGGATGTCTATATCACACGGCATGGACGTGAGGCAGTACGGGTGACAGGGCCAGCCAGCGAACGCGTGGCTCTGCTCGACTACATTGCAGGAATTGCCAGGAGCAACACTTCACTTGATGAAGCACGGGCAGAACGTTTGGCTCGCCAATGAAGGCCATTGTTGACACAAATATTGTGCTTGATGTGCTTCTTCAGAGAGAAGGTTTCTATGATGACTCCTATCAAATCCTGTCTTTGATCGCACAAGGAAAGATCGACGGATGGTTCCCAGCCGGTTGTGTTGCTGACGTGTTCTACATTCTTCGGCGCGCAGGACTTGATTCTTCTTCCGCACGTATGGCAGTGCTTGCCTTAACGAAAGTTGTTCCCCTCTGTGAAACCCATCCCTCAGCAGTAACTAAGGCTCTGGGCTACACCATGAATGATCTTGAGGATGCCATTCTTGCAGCCACCGCCCAGCGAATTGGAGCAGAAGTCGTCATCACCCGTAACATAAAAGACTATGTGTCCTCCCCCGTGGAAGCATGGTCACCATCGCAGGTGTTGGACAGTGTCAGATGACACCACCGTTGCCATCCAGTGCACTCACTCGTAAAGGCGTGACCATCGTCCACCGGTTTTGGAGGTTATTATCCGCGAAAGAACTTCCTCGGATATCCACTGCTTTTTCTGGGTCTTGGTTGTGGGAGGGATACTGATGCTCGTTCCCAGTACAGTGTGGAGAAAACGACCCTAGATGAGTTCATCAATCCTTGTGTCACCGTCAGCGAAAGCACAACCCAATTGAATTCCACCTGCCATCAACGAAACAGCAGCCTTACCTGTTGGAAGACCCTGGTTTTTCATGACCTGCTTGGCAACAGCATTTTGTTTGGAAGAGCTCATGGAGAGAAATTGACTACAGGTAGTGGCACCCCCAGCGTTACTGGAGCAACCAGACATGGTGAGCGCAAGAGCTGCAGCGCCGAGACTCGAGATAATGATGCGGGACATTTTTGACATTTTCATGCTGTCTATTTCCTTCTGTTTCCCCCGTGAGAGGATGAAAGCTCACGGTTAACTTCCCTATTAATATACTACCATGGAGTGTGCAGTGATAGCAAAAGAGCTGAGATCGTACGATGGTGCTGGGCATCACATCTATAGCCTTTTGCTGGTTTCCGTACTTGGGACTCCCTATGGCAATCGTGGGTCTCATCTTGTCGATCCTTGGGCAGCGCAAGGGTGAAGGGCCGATAGCCATGGCTGGCCTCGTGTGTTCTATCATCGGTCTTGCCATTGGTCTAATCTGGATAATAGCTATTATCATCATAGTTGCCAACGCCTCTTACTATTACGGCTGGTAGGGGCGGCTGGCACGCTACCCTACGATCACCTGACTTGCCCTACACCAGGGTGAGGACGAGGGCTTGGTCCTTGGGGCCAAGGCGGGTAGAAATCTTTTTATCCAAGGTCACCACTGTCCCATGGCAACTTGCTGCCAGGTTGACAAGGTGAAGGTCTGGAACACCATGGAGAGTTATCCAACACTGCAGATCGATTCAGTCCACTGAGGTGCGAGCTGACATGGAGACACTGCGTCATAGGACGAAAAAGGTCATGAAGTCAGTGTGTGGATAACACCCCGGAGGGTGGTCTGCATAGGGAAGACTGGAGACAATGATTTCTTTGTTGTGAAAGGAATACTAATGAGAAAACTGGTCATAGCAGTCATCGGAGTTGTCGGTTGTGCCCTGGTGGGATTATCCCTCGTCGGATGTGGAGACGCTGAAGAACCAGTAGCCAACCCCGAGAGTGACATCTCTGCAGAGAGTACGCGGTGGACCCAAGAAGAACAAGCAGCCATTGATGCCGTTGAAGCATATTTGACTGCCTGGTCAGAGATTAGCCAAGACCTGGGTGGACAAGATTGGGAAAGAATACGTGAGTACGCCGCCCCACAAATTGCTGACGTGGCAATTGAGCAATGGGGAATG
>Ga0082212_10000076_pt1 | contig 138617 bp, 124 predicted proteins | sample TergutNt197P3_FD_71548 | JGI IMG/M metagenome (GOLD analysis project Ga0082212, IMG submission 71548) | Neocapritermes taracua P3 segment gut microbial communities from Petit-Saut dam, French Guiana - Nt197 P3 | ecosystem: Host-associated > Arthropoda: Insects > Digestive system > Gut ... | reverse complement strand
CCCCCGCGCCTTCTCTTCCGGCGCAGCGTCGATCTGGTCGTAGGCCTTCGCCTCTCCGCCAAATTTCTTCGACAGGATCAATGTGATCGCCGCCGTCAGCGTTGTTTTGCCGTGGTCCACGTGTCCGATCGTACCCACATTCACGTGCGGCTTTGTCCGTTCAAACTTTCCCTTGGCCATTTCGACACCCTCTAAAAACCAGAAACCAGAAAACACGGGCCGACGCACAACGCGCCGCCACCCCCGATAAGACAACCCAGGATGGTGCCCATGACGTGGATTGAACACGTGGCCTCTCCCTTACCAAGGGAGTGCTCTACCACTGAGCTACATGGGCAACACAAAACCTGTAAAACCTGTAACACTACTGGAGCGGGTGAAGGGAATCGAACCCTCGTCATAAGCTTGGAAGGCTTCTGCTCTACCATTGAGCTACACCCGCCCACGCCCAGCGCCCGTCAATCACCCAAGCCGCCCCACCTTATGCCTGGTGGAGGGGGAAGGATTCGAACCTTCGAAGGCTGTGCCGCCGGATTTACAGTCCGGACCCGTTGACCGCTTGGGTAACCCCTCCAAACGCGAAGCGTGGGATTGTAACAGGGAAAGAGGGGCTGTCAAACTGTTTTGATTGCTACCCAACCGCGCGAAGCGTCCGGAAAGCTCCCCTCGTCGACAAACGGGAGAGAGTCAGAGGTAGCAGACTGTATGGGCTCATCAAAAACTTGATATATGTCAAATGTTTTCCAGCCAAATAAATAGTATGGTCATATAGTTGCAACTGACAACCGCCAGGACACAGCCTTGGGTGGTTATACGGTAAATCAGCGGTTAGCTATGGCCGCCCGGTTTCTGCTTCTGATCCTCATCAAAAATGAGGGATTATCGAACGTCCGATAGGAGGAATGAAAGAATGATTCATCCGTTTAAAGCTCTATTGTTCATCGCTACGTTTGCTTGTTGCGCTTCCGCACAGGCCGTCGACGTTGGAGCGGCAAAAGCGTTGTCGAAGAGCAACACCTGCGGCAAATGCCATGACGAAGGGAAAGATGCCACCACCTTTAAAAAGATCGCAGACAAGTACCGTAACGACGCGCAGGCCGAAGCCAAACTCATCAAACACCTTACATCCAACCCGCAAGTAACGTTTCTGGATGGATCGAAAGATGAACACAAAACCGTTAGAACCGTCCCCGCCGGCGATGAGGCGCAGTTAAAGAACCTGATTCAGTGGGTGCTTTCCCATTGATCTTGCGAACCCCAACATCGACGTTACATCCTCGTTTCTCTGTTGGGGTTTGTTACGCATTCCATGACCTGCCGTCATGACCGCCACAGACACCCGCCGCTTGCATCTTTGATGTCAACCAGCACTGCGTCGTGCGCGGCCAACTCTTCGTCTGACGCGCGCAGGACTTTCAATGGCATCCGTTCCGTGCCTGAGGCAAGGCTTGCGCCGGCATCGGGTCTCGGCTCCTCTTCCAGCGCCATCATCAGGCTTTCCTGCCCGCGCGTCATCGCCAGATAGACTTCGGCAAGCAGTTCGGCATCGAGCAGCGCGCCGTGCAGGGTGCGGTGGGCATTGCTGACCCCGAAGCGTTCGCACAGGGCATCGAGCGAGGCTTTTTTGCCGGGGTTCTGTTCACGCGCCAGCGCCAGGGTATCGATGACGTTGCCGCTGTCCAATTCCCTGATGATGGGCCGCCCCGCCAATTTCAACTCATTGACGAGAAACCCGACATCGAACGGAGCGTTGTGGATAATCAATTCCGCGTCGCGCACGAAATCCTCGAACTCCTGCGCGACTGCGGCAAATACACGCTTATCGGCCAGGAAGTCGTTATTGATGCCGTGTATGCCTGTCGCTTCGGCGGAAATGGCGCGTTCCGGGTTGATATAGGTGTGGTAACGCCGCCCGGTGAGTGTGCGGTTGAGCAGTTCAACGCAGCCTATTTCGATGACGCGGTCGCCGTTTTTCCAGTCCAGGCCGGTGGTTTCGGTGTCGAGTACGATTTGTCTCATCGTTGCCAAATTTGTTCAGTTTGAAGATTGAGCAAGGCGCGCGGCTTCGGTGCCACGGCGGGCCAGGGCGTCGGCGCGTTCATTGCCGGGATGTCCGGCATGCCCTTTGACCCAGCACCATTCAACTGTGTGATGCGCGGCAATCTCGTCGAGCATGCGCCAAAGATCGGCGTTCTTCACGGGCGCCTTGCCTGATCTCAGCCAGCCGCGCGCTTTCCAGCCGTGTATCCATTCGGAGATGCCTTTCTGCACGTATTGGCTGTCGGTGTGCACTTTTACCGTCATCCCCTTGCGCTTGAGTTGTTCGAGGGCGCGGATGACGGCCAGTAATTCCATGCGGTTGTTGGTGGTCTGCGGCTCGCCTCCCCATATTTCCTTTTCGTGCAGACCGCTTTTCAAGACTGCGCCCCATCCGCCGGGGCCGGGATTGCCGCTACATGCGCCATCGGTGTAAATGTCTATGGCTTTCATGTCTCTCCCGTTTTTCTGCTGACCTTGCCCGGCAGACCGCCAGAACTTCCCTGTTTGCGCGCCACGGCGGGAAGGCTCCTGGCGCGTTCGCGTTTCTGACGCCAATTCGGCTGGATGAGGCGCGCGCCATGTACGCGTTTGATGCCGTGCAGAATCCATGCCGCCCCGCACATGGGCCAGCAACGTTGGCCAACACGGTCAAGCCATTTCCAGCGCCCCAACCACTCTGGGGATTCCACCACTGGCGCGTAGCAGCCGAACCGGCTGGACTGTACTTCAAAGCCGAGCACGGTGAGCCAGTCGCGCACTTTGGGCGCGGAAAGATAGCGCCCGCGCCACGGCCATTGGCTGCGCTTGCAGCGATAACAGCCCCACAGGCTGTACGGGTTGAAGCCGCAGACCACTACGCTGCCTTCAGCCACCAGCACACGCCCGGCTTCGCGCAGGAGTTGATGCGGCGTGGCGGAAAATTCGAGTTCATGGGCGAGCACCACCAGATCGAGGCTGGTGCTGGCGAACGGCAGCGCCGCTTCGTCGCAGGCCACCATGAGGCGGGGCAACATGCTTTCATCGTTTCCCGCCTCGCGAGCCGTACAGATATGTAACGGTATGCGGCTGGCGCGCAACAGGTCGACTTCCGCGAGCCCAACCTGGAGCGCGTTGTAGCCGAAAATATCGGCAAGCATGGCGTCGAGCCGCGCCTGTTCCCAATGGATCAGATATTCGCCGAGCGGCGTCCGCAACCATGGCCGCATGGCAGGGGAAAAATCCGTTTCAGTATTCACAGCAGCCGATCATGGTGATTTTCTGTCCCATGATAACGAGCTTGCGTCATCATTACGCTCTCGTCAAAACACATCGCTTTTTTAATCCGGTCATGTCTACCTTCAAAGTCACCCCGCTTCCCTTTGGCCGCGACAACTACATCTGGCTCATCGGCAACAGCAGCCACGCGGCGCTGGTCGATCCGGGCGAAGCCGCGCCCGCGCTCGCGGCACTGCAAAGGAACAAGCTCAAGCCCGTCGCCATCTTACTAACTCATCACCACCTCGACCACATCGGCGGCGTCTGTGAGATTGTCGCTCACTATCCGGGCGTCCCGGTATACGGTCCGCGCAAGGACGACATTGACCAAGTCGACAATCCGGTGGGAAACGGCGACAGAATATTCATCGAGGCGCTGGAACTCGAATTGCAGGTCATCGACGTGGCGGCTCATACACACGGCCATGTCGCCTATTTCGGCCACGGCATGCTGTTTTGCGGCGATGCGCTTTTCTCGGCAGGCTGCGGGCGCATCTTTGAGGGGTCGCCGTCCGATCTCGAACTCGCGCTCGGACGCCTGGCTCGGCTCAACGATAAGACAAAAGTGTATTGCGCCCACGAATACACGCTCGCCAACCTTGCCTTCGCCCGCGCTGCCGAACCGGAGAATGCCGCGCGCGACCGTTACGCGGCGCGTTGCGAAGCCCTGTGCAGACAAGGCAAACCAACGCTGCCAAGCACGATTGCCATCGAGCGGGCAATCAACCCATTCCTACGTACCGACGTGGAAAACGTCATCCGTTCGGTCGAGGCTCATTGCGGCACCCGTCCGGCCAACATGCTGACCTGCCTGGCCGCGTTACGCGCCTGGAAGGACGTGTTCCAAGGGTAAAATTATCCTTGTTTTGAAACCAAGCGCCTGTTGAACCCTACGCCGGGGCCGGCCACCCGGATGATGCCCTTGACCTGTTTGACCTGGTTTCGTCCAGACTCTTTGGCATGGTAAAGAGCATCGTCGGCGGCCTTGATGAGCGCGGGGATGCCCGCTTCGCTGTCTTTGGGCGGGATAATGCTGGCAACGCCGATACTGACGGTCACGACCGGCGCAACCGTGGACCAGGCATGGTCGACATGCAGCGCGGCAATACCCGCGCGCATGTCCTCGGCCACCGCCAGCGCTCCTTCGGGGTCGGTTTCGGGCAGGATTACAGCGAATTCCTCACCGCCGTAGCGCGCCACCATGTCATCCTGCCGCCGCGTCCTTTCCTGTAGCGTATGAGCTACAACCTTGAGGCATTCGTCGCCCATCTGATGACCGTAGTGGTCATTGAACAACTTGAAAAGATCGACATCGACCACCAGCAGCGAGAGCGGCAAGGCCGAACGAGAACAACGCCGCCATTCGCACAACAAGGTTGTGTCGAAACGCCTGCGGTTGGCGATACCGGTCAGGCTGTCGATTGCGGACAGGCGCTGCAACTGTTCATTGGCCTTTCGGAGCTTGTCCTGGGTCTTACGCAGCGAGTCGCGCATATGCGCCATCCGGCGCATGGCGTGAATCTTGGCCTTGAGCACGACTTCGGAAACCGGCTTGATGAGGTAATCGTCGCCACCAGCATCAATCGCGCACTGCAAATCGTTTTCATCGGTGCGCGCCGTCAGGAAGATGATGGGCGTCCACCAGCCATGGTGCTTCTCGAAACGGCGGATGCAGCGCGCCACCTCGAAACCGTCGATCCCCGGCATGATGATATCGAGCAATACCAAATCGGGCCGTTCCCGCCGGAATAGCTCCAGTCCTTCCTCACCCGTCTTTGCGTGCAGAGCCGACAACCCCATGCCGGTCAGCCAATTGCAAACCACGGTTGCGCTGGTGATCGTGTCTTCGATAATCAGTATCTTCATGACGGCGAAAATCGGGAACGCCTTTGTTGCCCAGTAAATGACATCCTACCAAGAGAAACTAGACTGTGAGTTTTTTTACGGCACAATAATACAAGAACACCAACGATCTCCATTTACACGTTGCATACAACACGATACACCCGAAAAGGCCGTGGTTTAAGGTCGACCATGCAACTGCTTCATTGCCATGTCCACCTTCAAGGCGCGAGCCTTGCTCTTTGTCATGACAGGCAAGGAGGAACAAATTCTCAACACATCTGTGATCAGAACAAGCGCAACAGAACCATCTGACAAAAGCATCACGGTCACTGCCATATCGTCCCTTCCACTAAAGACCATTTCACTCATAATCGATCGCAGTACCAAGATCGAGATAGAGCGGCGTGTACTATGGAGTGAGACATGGTTTTCAGATCCACAAGAACACTCAACTTCAAAGTTTCCTTATTCTTTGTTGCCGTTTTTGCTGGCTTGATTGTTGTCCTGACAACGATCACGCTTTTCGCCTTTCGCCAATTTTCCATCAACACGGCAACGGAGCACCTGCGTACAGCAACGGAGATCACTCGTGTACATCTGACTGAGTCAATGATGAATGGAGTCATTGATAATCGTCAGACCTTTTTGCTTCGCCTCGCAGGGATACAAAATCTCAAAAGTGCCCGTGTTGTTCGTTCTCCCATTCTGGAAGAACAGTTTGGCAAAAACCACAAGGGCGAACACTTTCCCGATGAGATAGAAAAAGAAGTTATAAAAACAGGAAAGTCATTATTCAAAATTATCGAAAGCAACGGCGAGGCCATTTTCCGTGGAACGGTTCCATATGTCGCCAACTCGGATGGGAACCCCAACTGTATGCAGTGCCATAACGCCAAACCTGGGGACGTTCTCGGGACGGTAACGATGACGATGAGCATTGCCGGCCTGCGTCGCGACAGTATTGCCACTGTAGCCGGTATCAGCGGGGTCGTGCTCATCGCCTCGGTTGTGTTGTTCATACTTTTGACTTACCTGCTCAAACCCATATCGAACACCGCCAACGATATTGAGCGCGCTGTACAGGATGCCATCGACGGCAATTTCAGAAAAGAAATCAAAAAACAGACGAATGATGAAATTGGCAAAATTGCAAACGATATGAATCGTTTACTCAAATTCTTGTGCAATGGCTTAGACAAAATAAACAATTATATTTCGCAACTCGTTGACAATCAACAAAGCAAGCATGAGAACCAGTTACTCGCGACCATTGAAATGGTCAAAAATATGACGGAAATTTCCAAATACAAAACCGCAATCGAAGAAGATGATACAAAGGAAGATATCTACCATCGCCTGATCGAGACACTTAATGCCAAATTTTTCAGAGGGCAAGGCGAATTCTCCGTTTATGAAGTTTCCAGCAACAGCAATGAGCTTCATCCAGTACCCTTCAGAGAGGATATAGACGAACCTTGCTGCTGGTGTCATCAGAAAATCCTATCCAACCCAAACAATTGCCGGGTTTTTCACACAGCGCACATGGTAAATGGCCTGATTCAACCCGACATCTGCTTCGGATTCAAACAAAACGCCGACATGGTCGATTTGCACGATGACGGCAATACGGAGCTAATGGACACACAGCGCCGTTACCCCTTGTGCTTCCCCATTCTCAAGTCCGGCATGGTGGGCAGCATCGTGCAGATGGTCGTCAAGAAAGCGGACAGGGAACACATCCTGGCGGTACTCCCTTATATCAAGGTGTACATGGCCGACACGGCCCCCGTGCTCGAAGTACGCCGGTTGATGGAAACCCTGCGGGAATCCTCGCTACGCGATGCCATGACGGGCCTCAACAACCGGCGTTTTCTGGAAGAATATATCGAGACCCTGACCGCCTGCGCGCGCCGCAAGCAAACGCATATCGCCATCCTGATGCTCGATCTGGATCACTTCAAGATGATCAACGACACCTATGGGCACGACGCCGGGGACGCAGTACTGAAAGCCTTGGCGGAAGTCATCAAAACGACGGTACGAGCTTCGGACATCGTCATCCGCTACGGTGGCGAGGAATTCATGGTCGTCTTGCAGGACACTTCTAGCGCGTATGCCCTCAACGTGGCCGAAAAAATACGCGCCTCGGTGGAGAGCATGAAGATTTCCCATAGGGGAATTACCCTGCACAGAACCGTCTCCATTGGTGTAGCCGATTTTCCAGGCGACAGCCATACCTTCTGGCAAGCGGTCAAATTTGCCGACGTCGCCCTCTACCATGCAAAGGAAGCGGGCCGCAACTGCATCACGCATTTCACGCGTGAGATGTGGCAAGACAATCAACGATATTGAACAACCACCCCGACTCCGCCGCAGCCTTGACGAAGCCGGGGGGTAAATAGTTTAGGCGCGCGCGGACATCGCGTTGTGTTCTTCCATATCGCCGCAACCGTCATCGCAACTATTATCGCAGCCGTCGTCGTCACCGTCGTAATCGTCATCGTCTTCATCATGATCCGAAATCAAACGGACGTTCTTGGCGACAATGCCTTTTTCGCCTCGCGCGGTCACGAACGATACTTTATTGTCGTAATGCAAACCGTCGATGCTGATGTCGATCAGGTCGCTGGCATGGAAAAAGTAATTGTCGCTCCCCGAAACAGGCTTGATGAAACCATATCCCTTGCCGGCAATGAGGTTGACAATCGTCCCTTCACACTCGACGCCTTCAACGAAATCCGCCGGCAGGGTGCGCTGGCCGTTCTCACGGTGTTGAGCGCGCCAATCCCATTCGTTCTGAGTGCTTTGCGGCAGGAACAGGCCGTCAATCAATGAGTCGTGCCGCCGCGCACGATCGTCGATCAGGGGCTTCATCAACACCGGGTAATTGACGCGGTCGATCAGGCCGGTTGAAACCTGTGTTCGCATCATGCGTCCGTCTTCACGTTCGTACTCGAATTCCCAGCCCAGTAGCATCACCCGTGCTCCCAGGGTATTGAGCTTGCGAACGAGCGGCACGAAATCGCCGTCTCCCGTGATGAGTACGCAGACATCGTAATTCTTGAGGCTGGTCATTTCATAGGCTTCGAGCGCCAGCCAGACATCGATACGCTTTTCCTCGAAGGAGCCGTCGGGACGGAATGCCAAGTGCTGCTGGAACAACGCAATATCGGCGCGCGTCAGGGCATCCTCGAAAACACGGTCAGAAAACAGACGATCCTGTTCCGCTGCTTGCTGCGCGGTCAAACGCCCCTGGAAATACGCCGCGTCCACAATCTGGCAACGGCTAGGCGAAATGCCCTCGCGCTGCGCGACCTCAGAAACAATAAAATCATGTACCCCGCGAAACGATAAACGCGCACGGCGTTCATGTTGGTATACGTAATAGCTGCTGACCTTGAAAAAGTAAGCGCCATCGTAGAACACCGCAATCCGACAAATGTCTTTCTCTCGCATTTGTTTTTTCCTTTCTTAAAAAAAACACTAAACAACACACCGAACCGGAGAACAGCCCCCAGTCACGACACACCACGCCCGAATCTCCTCTACCCGGGCAAACAAAACCGTACGGCTCGTATCCTCTTCAGACGCGCCGCCAGCTCGTTCCCTGAGGTCCATCCTCAAGAACGACGCCTTCGGCGAGCAATTCAGCGCGCAAACGATCCGCCTCAGCGAAGTCGCGCGCGTTCCTGGCTGCTGTGCGAGCGGCGATACGCGCCTCGACCGCATCGGCATCCAGCCCCAAAACTTCACTCCCCCCCCCGGACTGGAGAAACTCACCCGTCTCGCGCCCAAGCAACCCCAACACCTGCGCCAGCGCGCGAACCTGCCCCGCAAGCCTGATGTCTCCAGTGCGATTGGCCTCGTTAGCCAGATCGAAGAGGCACGCCAGTGCTTCTACAGTATTGAAGTCTTCGTCCATCGCCGCGCGAAAACGTTCCCCCCAAACGTTCGACCAGTCGACTTCCGGCGTTTCCTGAACCGATACTGCCCTGACTGCGTTGTACAACCGCGTGAGCGCCTGACGGGCGTCGTCGAGGTGTACGTCGGAATAACCAAGAGGGCCGCGATAGTGCGAGCGCAGCATGAAAAACCGGACAACTTCCGGATCGTATTTGCCAAGCACATCCCGGATCGTGGTGAAATTCCCAAGCGACTTCGACATTTTTTCATCGTCGACCCGCACGAATCCATTATGCATCCAATAATTGACGAAGCGTGAGCCATGCGCCCCCTCGGACTGGGCAATCTCGTTCTCATGGTGCGGGAACTGGAGGTCTTGCCCGCCGCCGTGAATATCGAAATGCTCGCCGAGCAAGCTTGAACTCATCGCCGAACACTCGATATGCCAGCCTGGGCGGCCATGCCCCCAAGGCGAATCCCACTTTGCTTCCCCCGGTTCATCGGCCTTGGCCTGTTTCCAGAGCACGAAATCGAGTGGGTCGTTCTTGTCGCCGACGACGCCGACCCGTTCGCCGGCGCGCAGCTCATCCACCGACTTGCCCGACAGGCGGCCGTAATCCGGAAAGCGGCGCACCGCGTAACATACGTCGCCATTGGCAGCAACGTAAGCCAGCCCCTTTTCTTCCAGCTTCGAGATCAGCGCCAGCATGTCAGCGACACTATCGGTCGCCCTCGGCTCGAAATCCGGGCGTAGCACCCCAAGGGCGTCCGCGTCCTCGTGCATTGCCGCGATGAAACGATCCGTCAGGGTACGGATCGGCTCGCCGTTCTCCTGCGCCCGGCGAATGATTTTGTCGTCGATGTCGGTAATGTTTCGTACATAACGCACTTCATAGCCGCTCGCCCGCAACCAGCGAACTACCATATCGAAGACCACCATCACCCGCGCGTGCCCGATGTGGCAGTAGTCGTACACCGTCATGCCGCACACATACACACCGACCCGCCCAGGTTCGATGGGACGAAAAACTTCCTTACTACGACTGAACGAGTTATAGATCGTGAGCATGGGAATCTTGGGGAAAAACGCCGCAGCATCGCGTTGTCAGCGGCAGAGTGTATTTTCGTTTTGAGCGCGGAAGAGTTGTTGCTAGAATTCTGCGCTGTCTGACGATATTCGTGAATTATATCACGGCATACGCATTATTCCCCGCCCTCTGCCGCGAACCTTACAGCTTTCAGGAACTTTCATGACCCGACAACTTCTTGCTTCCCTGGCCTGTGCCCTTTGCACCCTCGTCGCCCACGCTGCCGACCCAAAAGTGGAACTCAAGACCAATCTTGGCGATATCGTGCTTGAACTCAACGCCGAACTTGCCCCCAAGACCGTCGCCAACTTCCTGCGCTACGTCCAGGACGGTCATTACAACGGCACGATTTTCCACCGTGTCATCGAGGGCTTCATGATCCAGGGCGGCGGCATGGATGAAGCGCTCGCGGAAAAGCCGACCCGCGCGCCCATCGAAAACGAAGCCAACAACGGCCTGAAGAATGAAACCGGAACCGTGGCAATGGCTCGCACCAATGACCCGCATTCCGCAAGGGCTCAATTCTTTATCAACGTAGCGGGCAACGATTTTCTCAACTTCAACGCCCCCGACTCGTCGAAAAATTGGGGTTATGCCGTGTTCGGCAAGGTCGTCAAGGGCATGGACATCGTGCAGAAAATCGAAAAACGCCCAACCCAGACACAAGGCATGCACGAATCCGTCCCGATCAACCCAGTCATTATCGAATCGGCCACCGTTCTTGAAAACATACCGGAAAACAAACCCGTGATTGCTCCGGCCACCAAGAGCAAAGGGAGCGCTTCGACAAAATCCAGCAAGTCCAACAAACCCTGATCAAGCCAAAGGAACCACGCATGACCGTCAAACTTCATACAAACTGTGGTGTCATCACACTCGAACTTGATCAGGACAAGGCTCCTGTCACGGTCGAGAATTTTCTTGGCTACGTCACATCCGGCCACTACGACAACACCGTATTCCACCGCGTAATTGACGACTTCATGATTCAGGGCGGTGGTTTCGAGCCGGGAATGAAACAAAAGCCAACCCGCGCGCCCATCAGGAACGAAGCTGATAACGGACTTAAGAATACGCGTGGGACCATCGCCATGGCTCGTACCGATGACCCGCATTCCGCAACCGCGCAGTTCTTCATCAACGTAGCCGACAACAGCTTTCTCGACTTCCGCGCCCCCGGCTCGCAAAGCTGGGGTTATTGCGTATTCGGCCATGTCAGCGACGGCCTGGACGTCGTCGATAAAATCCGCAAGACCGCAACTGGAACAAAAGGTTTTCATCAGGATGTTCCAAAAGAAGACATTATCATTGAACGTGCCGAAATTATTTGAGCTCCCTTCAGACGATGCTTCCGCGCCAGTGCGGACAGTAGAGGTTGTCGTTGCGCCGAAGTTGCCCGCATTGTTCGTGGCAGATCTGCATCTGACCGAAAAACGCCCGCAAACCACCGCCGCTTTCTTCGATTTCCTCTCTGGCCCGGCACGGCAGGCAGGCAGCGTTTTCATCCTCGGTGACCTGTTTGAGTACTGGGTCGGCGACGACGATGCCGGTTCGGCTTTCAACCGGAACATATGCGAAGCCCTGAGCATGGCCGTCGCTGCCGGAACTGCCATTTATTTCATGCCAGGCAACCGCGACCTCCTCGCCGGAAAAGGCTTTGCCTATGCCAGTGGCGTGCAGCTTCTTGCCGACATAGCATCAGTCCGCTTCGGGGTACGGACGCTGCTGCTTTCTCATGGCGACGCGCTCTGTACTGACGACCATGACTACCAGGCTTTTCGCCTCCAGGCACGCAATCACGAGTGGCAAGCCGGTTTTCTCGCCCAGCCGTTGGAGGCGCGGCGGAGCTTCATCGAAAAAATACGCGATCAGAGCGAAACCGCTAAAATCGGAAAACGCGCGGAAGTCATGGATGTCAACGCCGACGCGGTCACCAATCTGTTGCGTTCCCACGGCTATCCCACTCTCATCCACGGCCACACGCACCGTCCGGCACGGCATGCCTACCTGATAGACGGCCATCGCTGCGAGCGCTACGTGCTTTCCGACTGGCACGACCATGCTGTTTGGCTGGCTTTCGATGGAATCGAGTTTTGCCCATGTTCCGGTATACAGTTTTCCTCTTGAGATGCACTGCCCCTTTTTTATCTTGTGATTTAAGAAGTTTAGGAAGTTAGACTGAAAAGGGCAGCAGGATGGAGTGCTACCACTCAGGCGTATGGTATAATCTGAAAGTTTTGCGGCGGGGCGTTTATTTTGCTCGATTTCTGCCGCATGATGGGCAGGGCTTTTCGCTGCGGGAGCGGCCAGGGCCTACAGTGCAAATTTTCCATGGAGAGACTCATAATGACTCAAAGAGTTGCCCTCGTAACCGGTGCCATGGGCGGCCTCGGTACCGCTATTTGTCAGGAACTGGCGAAAGTTGGCCATAAGGTGGTTGCGGCTTACCATCCCCAGTTCGACAACAAAGATCAATGGATGCAGGAACAACAGGCCGAAGGATTCAAGGATTTCGTTGCTGTTGCTGGCGACGTGGCCGATCTGGCCTCAGTGCAGGCGATGGTCGCCGAGGCCGAGCAGAAAGTCGGCCCCATCGACATCCTCGTCAATAACGCCGGGATCACCCGCGACAAGATGTTTGCCAAGATGGAACGGGAACAGTGGGACGCGGTCATCAATACCAACCTGACCAGCCTGTTCAACGTCACCAAGCAAGTGTCGGCCAAGATGGCCGAGCGTGGCTGGGGCCGCATCATCAACATTTCGTCGATCAACGGTGTCAAGGGACAAGCCGGTCAGGCCAACTATTCGGCTGCCAAGGCGGGCGTAATTGGTTTCACCAAGGCGATTGCCCAGGAACTGGCCGCCAAGGGCGTGACCGTCAATGCCATCGCTCCGGGTTACGTTGCTACCAAGATGGTGATGGCGATCCGTGAAGACGTCCTGAAAGGCATCGTCGATTCCGTTCCGATGAAACGTCTGGCCAAGCCCGAAGAAATCGGCTATGCCGTGGCCTTCCTCGCCAATGAGTTGTCCGGCTTTACCACAGGCGCCACGCTCAACATCAACGGCGGTTTGTATTATCAATGAGCCGCAAGGCGCATCGTATTTCACGATTCACGAGTTGCAAACCCCGCCATACGGCGGGGTTTGCATTTATCTTTTTGAGACAATCAGATAATCCGCAAGGATGAGCCGGTAGCCGAGGAGAACACGCATGGGCGAGCAAATACGCCTGATTAAAAAATACCCTAACCGCCGTCTCTACGACACGCGAACAAGTGCCTACATCACCCTCAGCGATGTAAAGGAACTCGTGCTGGGGCATGAAGATTTCCAGGTGGTCGACGCCAAGACGGGCGAAGACCTCACCCGTAGCATCCTGCTGCAAATCATCCTGGAGGAAGAAAGTTGCGGTATTCCGATGTTTACCAGCGACCTGCTCTCGCACATGATCCGTTTCTACGGCCACGCCATGCAGGGAATGATGGGCAAATACCTTGAGAACAACATCAAGGCTTTTTCCGATATGCAGCACAAATTGCAGGATCAGGTGCGCGGCATCTATGGCGAAAACAATTCCATCAGTAAGGATTTGTGGGCGCAATTCATGAATTTCCAAGGGCCTGCCTTGCAAAACATGATGGGTGCTTACGTGGAGCAATCCAAAAAAATGTTCCAGCAGATGCAGGAACAGGTTGAAAGCCAAACGCGCAACATGTTTACGGGTTTTCAGTTTCCCAATCAGTTCTCGGTTCATTATGACGGCAGCGAGGGCAAAGGCGAAAAGACACCGTCCAAATAAGGGGTATGCGGGTTTGCCTGTTGCGGGGCGTTTTATCGGCATTGAGCGTATATGAGTTCTTCATTTTCTGATCAGCCTCCCCGCGTGGGTTTTGTCAGTCTCGGCTGCCCCAAGGCCACGGTCGATTCCGAACAGATACTGGCCCGTCTTTGCGGGGAAGGGTACGAGATTACGGCATCAAATGAAGATGCCGATCTCGTCATCATCAATACCTGCGGTTTTATCGACGCAGCTATCGAAGAATCGCTCGATGCCATCGGCGAAGCCTTGGCCATGAACGATAAAGTCATCGTGACTGGCTGCCTCGGCGCGCGCGCCGAATTCGTGCGGGAAGCGTACCCGCAAGTGCTGGCGGTCATTGGTCCGCATGCCACTGAAACAGTCATGCGAACTGTGCATTGCTATCTGCCCATGCCGGGCGATACGGATGCGCCGCAGCAGGGAGTCCGCCTTACCCCGCGCCACTACGCCTACCTGAAAATTGCCGAAGGCTGCAATCACGGCTGCACCTTTTGCATCATCCCTTCGTTGCGCGGCTCGCTGGTAAGCCGCCCGGTTCATGAAGTGATGCGCGAAGCCGAAACGCTCGTCTCGGCAGGTGTGCGCGAAATCATCATCATCGCGCAGGACACGCCCGCCTACGGCCTCGACATCGGCTTTCGTACCGGCTTCTGGAACGGACGGCCAATGAAAACGCGGCTCCTGGAACTCGCAAACGCCCTGGGGGAACTCGGCGTCTGGATACGCCTGCACTACATGTACCCGTACCCCGCCGTGGACAAGATTGTCGAACTCATGGCCCAGGGGAAAATCCTGCCCTACCTCGATGTGCCTTTCCAGCACGCCAGCCCCCGCATCCTGCAAGCGATGCGGCGGCCGGCGGACGCCGAAAACGCGCTCGAACGCATCCGCCGCTGGCGTGCCATCTGCCCGGACATCACCATTCGCTCTACCTTCATTACCGGTTTCCCCGGTGAAACCGAAGAAGATTTCGAGCATCTCTTGCGTTTCCTCGAAGAAGCGCGGCTTGACCGTGTCGGCGCGTTCGCTTACTCCCCGGTCGAAGGCGCAGCGGCCAATGCTTTGCCCGGCGCGATTCCCGACGATGTGCGGGAAGATCGCCGCCAGCAATTGCTGGAACTCCAGGAAGACATTTCCACCCAATGCCTCGAAGCGCGCATCGGGCGCGAAATGACCGTATTGGTCGACGAAGTCAGCGAAGAGGAGGGCGCGATTGCCCGTTCGCCCGGCGACGCCCCGGATGTCGACGGCCTGGTCATCATTCCGGATGGCGAAGGGATCGAACCCGGCGATTTCGTCCGCGTCAGGATTACCGACTGCGACGTGCACGACCTCTACGCCGAACGCCTCGATGACGACAAAGACGGAGACTGAACCCGGCAGCGGCGCGTCCGGCCTGCTGGAGCGTCTTGTTGCCCTCGTCGGCAGCGGCTTTGTGCTGACTGATACCGCCGCGATGTCGCCGTATCTCACCGACTATCGCGGTAACTACCTTGGGCGCGCCCTGGCCGTGGTCAAACCGGCAAACACCGAAGAAGTCTCCGCCGTTGTCAAACTCTGCTCTGAGGCCGGTGTGCCGGTCGTCCCGCAGGGCGGCAATACCGGCCTGTGCGGCGGGGCAACGCCACTGGCGGACGGGAGGTCAGTCCTCGTCAGCCTGTCGCGCCTGAACCGGATACGCGCGCTCGATGTTGCCAACGACACCCTCTGCGTGGAAGCCGGTTGTACCCTGGCTGCCGTGCGGGAAGCCGCCGCCGCCGCAGGGCGGCTCTTTCCGCTCTCGCTGGCCTCCGACGGCAGTTGTGAAATCGGCGGCAATCTCTCCACCAACGCCGGCGGGGTGCAAGTGCTGCGCTACGGCAACATGCGCGAACTCACCCTTGGGCTGGAAGTCGTCCTGCCCGATGGCCGGGTCTGGAACGGCTTGCGGGGGTTACGCAAGGACAACACCGGCTACGACCTCAAACAACTCTTCATCGGTGCGGAAGGCACGTTGGGCATCATCACCGCCGCCGTCCTCAAACTCTTTCCCGCGCCCAAAGCCAGGGCGACGGCCTGGGTAAGCGTCCCCACCCCGGCATCGGCGGTCGCGCTGCTTGCGCGTTTTCGCGCCGCCTGCGGCGACAGGGTGAGTGCCTTTGAACTCGTCGGGAGCTCATTGCTCAAACTGATCTCCAGGCACATGCCGCGCTGCCGCCCCCCCTTGCCCGCGCCCTCGGACTGGTCGGTGCTGGTGGAATTGACTGAAGCCGCCGCAGACATCGCCCTCGCACCCTTGCTTGAACAAACCTTGAACGCGGCCATTGGGGCAGGGGAGGCGAATGATGCTGCCGTCGCCACGACGCAGCCCCAGGCCGATGCCCTCTGGGCCTTGCGCGAAAACGCCAACGAAGCCCAAAAGCGCGAGGGCTTCAGCATCAAGCACGATATTTCCGTACCCGTGAGCCGTATTCCCGAATTCATCGTCCGCGCCGATACCGCCCTGCGCGCGTGGCAGGCCGGTGTGCGCGTCATCGCTTTCGGCCACATCGGCGACGGCAACCTACACTACAATCTGTTCCCGCCGCCCGGAGAGGATGAGGCAGCGTTCATCGCCCGCGCCGACGAAGCCAATCGCATCGTGTATGGGCTGGTCGCTGAACATGAAGGCTCGATCTCGGCGGAACATGGGCTGGGGCAACTCAAGCGCGAGGCAATATGCCGTTACAAGGATGCGCTGGAACTCGAACTCATGCACGCGATCAAACACGCCATCGACCCGCGTGGTTTGATGAATCCGGGGAAAGTGCTCTGATACTGATTTAATGAAATGTCCTTGTTTTCTTTTTTGCTTCGTAAATAATGTATCGAAATTTGAACCGGCGCTGGCGATGGCACGACGTGCCGCCCGTGCCCTTGATCGACCCGCTGCGTTCATGGCTGACGGATCGGGGTTCCATGACCAGCCGTTTGTGCGCGGTCTGTGAAGAGTTTCGGGTTATCGTGCATCAAAGCCGGTTCGAGAAGGCCTGCCCTGACGAGGTTTTTCTACTCTCGGCGGGTAGCGGCGCAGCGGCTCTGGCGCGGGAAGTCAGTCTGGTTTGCGATGGAGTCCCGCTTGTTTTCGGGCGCAGTATTTTGATGACCCGGAAATCGGGGCTTCTGGCGCGATCATTCAGGCGAGCAGGCAATGGTTCACTAGGGATCATCCTGTTCTCCTATCCTGATATTTGCCGCAGCTCCATTCATTTCAAGCGTATCGACCGCTTGCATCCCCTGTACGGCAAAAGCGCCGCTGCGTTGGGAGAGAGCCTGGATTCATTTTTTTGGGCGCGGCGCTCTGTTTTTTCATTGCGATCCGAGCGGGTTTGCGTAACTGAAGTGTTTTCCCCGAAGTTGGCGGCATTTTCACGACCGTTCAAAGCAACAAGCGCTATCAATCATTTCCCTTCGATGGCCGAACCTTTGTTTTTCGTGACGAAGCGTGCCCCTTCAACGGAAGAGGAGAGAGGGACTCAAGCCGCTGCCACTTCCGCCAGGCTGCACTTGGCGGTTCCGTAGCGGGTACGTACCAGCAGGGGATAATCCTTGCCCCTGAAAAGGCCGAAGTGCCCGATGTTGTAGCCAACGATGCGCCCATCCACTTGCCCGATGCGGACGATCTTGCCGATGCGAAAACCGGCCTGGATGGCGTTGGCCACGGTATGGCCGATACTGTGCGTACTGTTGGGCGTGAGCTTGCTATTTTCGCGCTTGCCCTGGATGAGTACGAAGCGTCGATTGTTCATGACCATTTCTCTGTTATGCAGGGTTGTTGTGCTATTGCCTGTAACGGCCATTTTTCCCCGGCTTTGACCGCATGAGGGGCGTCTCGTGTGACCTCTTTCTCATATTGGCGCGTAATTCAGGCCGATAAGCGGCGACAGTGGCATGCCTAATAACCACGTAGCGCGAGAACGCATAGAATGCCGGGAAACTCAATGGAGCAGCCATGAAGAAGATCGAAGCCATCATCAAGCCGTTTAAGCTCGAAGAAGTACGTGAAGCCCTGTCGGAAATCGGCATCAGCGGCTTGACGGTGACTGAAGTAAAGGGTTTTGGCCGCCAGAAAGGGCATACCGAGCTTTACCGGGGTGCGGAATACGTGGTCGATTTTCTGCCCAAGGTGAAAATCGAAGTCGTGCTGGCCGACGATCTCGTGGATCAGGCGGTCGAAGCCATCATCAAGGCCGCGCGCACCGGCAAGATCGGCGACGGCAAGATATTCGTGATGCCGGTGGAGCAGGTTGTACGCATTCGTACCGGGGAAACCGGGGAGGCTGCGACCTGAATAGTTGCGGGCGGCAAGATGCCGCCCGCCCCACATATGGCGTTACATCCGCAATCGCTCCGCTCAACCCATCTACGCTTGCTCCGTCAAACCTTTTTTGCTGCGGATTCCCGGATTTCCTGCGTGATTTTCATCGAGCAGAAACGCGGGCCGCACATCGAGCAGAAATGGGCGGTCTTGGCGGCGTCGACGGGCAGGGTCTCGTCATGGAATGCCCGCGCTTTGTCGGGGTCGAGGCCGAGGTTGAACTGGTCTTCCCAGCGGAATTCGTAGCGCGCCTTGGAAAGCGCGTTGTCCCGTATCTGCGCGCCGGGATGCCCTTTGGCGAGGTCGGCGGCATGCGCGGCGAGCTTGTAGGCGATGATGCCTTCCTTGACGTCGTTTTTATCCGGCAATCCCAGGTGTTCCTTGGGCGTGACGTAGCAAAGCATGGCCGTGCCGCGCCAGCCGATCATGGCCGCGCCGATGGCGCTGGCGATGTGGTCATGGCCGGGGGAAATGTCGGTGACGAGCGGGCCGAGGGTGTAGAAAGGGGCGTCCTGGCACCATTGGCGCTCCAGTTCCATGTTCTCGGCGATCATGTGCATGGGTACATGCCCTGGACCTTCGATCATGGTCTGTACGTCGTGCTGCCAGGCGATGGCGGTGAGTTCGCCGAGGGTCTTGAGTTCGGCCAGTTGAGCTTCGTCGTTGGCGTCGAAGATGGAGCCGGGGCGCAGGCCGTCGCCGAGCGAGAAGGCCACGTCGTAGGCGCGCAGGATGTCGCAAATCTCCGCGAAATGGGTATAGAGGAAGTTTTCTTGCTGGTGGGCGAGGCACCATTTCGACAGGATGGAGCCGCCCCTGCTCACGATGCCGGTCAGACGCCGCGCGGTCAGGGGGATGTGGGCAATCCGCACACCGGCGTGGATGGTGAAGTAATCGACCCCCTGTTCGGCCTGTTCAATCAGGGTGTCACGGAAAATTTCCCAGGTGAGTTCTTCGGCCTTGCCATCGACTTTTTCGAGCGCCTGGTAGATGGGGACGGTTCCGATGGGGACGGGGGCGTTGCGAAGTATCCATTCGCGGGTCTCAGAGATGTGCTTGCCGGTCGACAAGTCCATCACCGTGTCGCCTCCCCAGCGGATGGCCCAGGTCATTTTGTCGACTTCTTCCGCAATGGAGGAGCCGAGCGCGGAATTGCCGATGTTGGCGTTGATCTTGGTGAGGAAGTTGCGCCCGATAATCATCGGCTCGCATTCCGGGTGGTTGATGTTCGCCGGGAGAATGGCGCGGCCCCGCGCGATTTCGTCGCGCACGAATTCGGGCGTGATTTCGGCTGGCATTGGGGATGCTGCGCCGAAGGTCTTGCCGGGATGCTGACGGGAGAGGACGGCGGCGAGCTTTTCGCCCGCAGGGCCGGAAGCGATGAGGCTTTCGAGCCATGCCCGCCTGTTCAGGTTTTCGCGGATGGCCACAAATTCCATCTCCGGTGTGACGATGCCCTGCCGGGCGTAGTGCATTTGCGTAACGTTCATCCCCGCCCTGGCGCGCCGCATTCCCCTCCCTGGGAGGGTGGCGCAAAGCGACGGGGTGGTCATTCCCCTCCCTGGAGGGGTGGCGCGTAGCGACGGGGTGGTGCCTCCCCTCTCCCCTTGTGGGAGAGGGGCAGGGGGAGAGGGGGATGCTTGGGAGAGGGCAAGTTTCGATCTACCAGAAACGTCCTCCCCCCTCTCCCCAACCCCTCCCCCGCGAGTGGGGAGGGGCTTGCCAGCGTCCTCGATGATCTCAGTGTCGCCGCGCTCTTCGATCCACTTTTGCCGCAGGGCGGGCAAACCTTGGCGGAGGTCGATTTTCGCCTCCGGGTCGGTGTAGGGGCCGGAGCAGTCGTAGACGAAGATGGGCGGGTTTTTTTCTCCGCCGAAGGCAGCCGGGGTATCCGATTGCGAAATTTCACGCATGGGGACGCGCAGGTCGGTTCGGGAGCCTTGAACGTAAATCTTGCGCGAATTGGGCAGCGGGGCAATGGTGGCATGAACGACGCGGGCACAGGCTGCGTCGAAGAGTTCGGGGTTGTTCATGTGATGGCAGTTTTTGGTTATTGCGGGGAAAGGGAGCCTTCGGGTTTTGTCCAGAGCGCGTGGAAGTGATGCACCGGCCCATGTCCACACCCAACGGCGAGCCGTCCTGAGTCTGCAATAGCGCGGTGCAGGTAGCCGTGGGCGGCGCGCACGGCGGCCTCGGCCGGGTTGGGGAAAAGGGCTTGCGGCAGCAGCGCGGCAACGGCGGAAGACAGGGTGCAGCCGGTTCCGTGGGTGTTCGGCGTGTCGATGCGGTGGGCGGAAAGCTCGATCATGCGCTCGCCGTCGTAGAGCAGGTCGGTCGTCTCGTTTCCGGGCAAGTGGCCGCCCTTGAGCAGCACCCATCGTTCCGATGTGTCAGGCAGCATCTTTCGCAGGCGTTCGGCCACGCGGCGCATCTCGCGCAGCGTCTCCGCCATGCGCTCGCCGAGCAATACGCCCGCTTCGGGCAGGTTGGGGGTGATGATGAATGCCAGCGGGAAAAGTGCCTCGCGCAAGGCCGCGATGGCGTCGCGGTCGAGCAGGGTATCACCGCTCTTGGCGACCATCACGGGATCGAGGACGACATTGTTCGCGCTCCAGTGCAAAAGGCGCTCGGCAACCGTGGTGACGATTCCGGCGTTGCCGAGCATGCCAATCTTGCAAGCGTGAAGGGCGACATCGGCAAACAGGGTGTCGATTTGCAGGCGCAGAAATTCGGTGGGGGGCGTGTGGATGCCCGTCACGCCTTGCGTATTCTGAGCAGTCAGCGCCGCGACGATGCCGCACCCATAAGCGCCGAGCGCGGAAAAGGTTTTGATGTCGGCAAACACTCCCGCGCCGCCGGAGGGGTCGATACCGGCGATGGAGACGACATTGGGCGGGACAATTCGCCCGGAATGGGAGAGGGGGCAGGAAGAGGGCATGGTCACGTTTCCCTACGCCGGTATGAGCCGGGTCAGGTTCCAGGGGTCTTTCTCAGCCCGCGCTGCTCGAAGCGCGGACACCCCCAACGGTCGCGTGACGATACTGGATGTGTGTCCCGCTTGCAAGCGTGGGAGTTGGCCTTGCTACGGGAAGAGGTCATGCCATATCATCGTCCCCCCAATGAAAACGAATTGTCCCTGTGCCCGGTTTGGGCATTTCTCCTTATTGTTCGGCTTGCCCCGGTCTCCAGGGCGGGATGTTTTGTGATGGCTGAAATATCCAAAGGCCCGCATATCGGCGTATTGAGCAGCCAGTTCCCAAGCAGATTGCAGCCGAACCTGGGTTTGTCCGTCCGTGAGCGCATGTTCCGCGTCGCGCGCCGCCTACCTTTGTTCGTCGTCTCGCCCACGCCCTGGGTCCCGCTGGAGGATTGGATTCGCCAGAACCTGAATCCGGCTTTCCGTCCGAGCATGCCGGAATACGAAGAACAGCAGGGGATTGCCGTATGGTTTCCCCGTTTTCTAACCGTGCCGGGGCCGAATGTGCTGCGGCTGCTGGACGGCTGGGCGATGGCCAGAGGGGCCTATCCCCGTTTTGCCGCGCTGCATAGCGCGGGGCGGCTCGATTTGATCGACGCGCATGGCGCTTACCCGGATGGCTATGCGGGCGTTCTGTTGGGGCGTCAGCTTGGTGTTCCGGTCACGATTACCCTGCATGGCGGTGAATTGGCCTGTGCGCGAAATCCTCGGCTGATTTTGAAATTGCGCGAGGCGTTCAAGGGAGCGGCGCGGATATTTGCCGTCAGCGAATCCCTGCGCCAGTTTGCTATTGAACTAGGCGCGTCGGATGATCGGGTCGAAGTGGTTGGCAACGGCATCGACGCCGAAAGTTTCCGTCCGCGTGACCGCAACGCGGCGCGTGCTGCGTTGGGGATTCCACCGACCGCTCCAGTGCTGGTTTCCTCCGGTTCAGGCCGATTGTCCGAGGAAAAAGGCTGTAACCGGGTCATCGAGGCGCTTCCGGCGCTTACCGGGAAGTGGCCAGGGCTGGTTTGCCTGCTTGTCGGCCCGGAGTGTCTGGAGAATGACAGGCGCGCCGAGTTGGAAACCCTGGTCGAACGGCTGAACCTGAAAGAGACGGTGCGTTTTCTTGACGCCCTGCCGCCGGACGGATTGTCCGGCCTGCTGTCGGCTGCCGACGTATTCGTGTCCGCCGCGCGCCACGAAGGCTCGGCGACGGCGTTGCTCGAAGCAACGGCCTGTGGCCTGCCGGTCGTCGCCTTCGATGCGGGGGGACATCGCGAACTCATTCGCCCAGAACTGGGGGAACTCGCCTCCCTGGGCGACCCATCTGCCCTGAGTGCAGCCATTGATCTGGCGCTGTCGCGGACATGGGATCGTGTAGCCATCCGGCGTCATGGCGAGCTATTCCATTGGGACGGACGGGTCAACCGCCTGTGCCGCGCTTTTGCCGAATCAGTGAGCGGGCGGTACGGGAGGGGGTAACGAGGGGCTGCTCGCCAAAAAGGTCGGAATGAGTACTGGTGCTGGAAGCGGACAATATCAGTTTGACATCGCGCTTCATTTTAGCATTTTGCCATATAATCGTATTTCGAGAGAGCAGCATTCGTTTTTATTTCAATGCTTCTGCCGCTAGTTTCAGTTGCTTCTTATATTCGGCGATAAGTTCCTTTGGTGCGATGGGCTGGATTTTTCCCTCCCATGTCATAAGATGCCAAGCCATTTCTTTCAAGCCATCCGCGAAAAATTCCACAACGAGGGAGCCGTCCTTTTGCAGTGTTATTTTCTGTGTCGGGTGGAAAACGAACCGCTGCGCCTGTTCTGCCGCTTCGGGTTTTACGCGCCATTTGACCTTGTATCCGCCGTCGTGCGAAATCCACGCACCGAAAGATTTTGCGGCGTATTCGTGTATGTCGAAACCTTTTGCGTCAAAATACTTGTCGCTGACTTCAACGCTCAATACTTGATTCAAAATATAATGCCGAGGCCAGCCAGCTTCGCCCTTGTACGCAGCCACGAGATAGTTGTTCTGTGCTCCATAAAGGAAACCTAGCGGGCACAAAACAAGCTGCGTAATCGCTTCGTCTGTAGATTGTTTGTAGTCTATTTTTACTATGTGACAAGCGAGGATGGCATCCTGCAAGGTTTCGATTATTTTTTGATCGGTTTGAATACGCGGACGCGGGGCGGAGGCTGTCCCGATGACGAGAGTCAAATCCTCGATATTACTGGCTCTGTCATTTTTCGATACTTCCAGCTTTCCCGCCAAACTCTCAAGCGGAAGCCTCAAAGTTTCATTCGTTTTCACAAATCCGAGCGCGGTTTTAAGGGCGACGATTTCATTTTCGGATATATAGTTTGGAGGAAAATTATCGTTGCCAAGTAGGCGAAAAACCATCTTATTTTCTTCGCCTCGTTTCCTTTCAAAACTGCGACCATATTGGGTTTCTATGAGCGTCAGCATCCGCTCGGCAGTTCTGCGCTTCCAACCGATCTTTTCACGTATATCATCATAGGTCAACCCGCGCATGGAGTTGCGGAGCAGGTTTATGAGGGTCAGGAGATCGTAGAGTCTGCTGTAGTTGTCGCGTCCGGGATTCATGGGCTTAAAGCAAATCTCTTATCTCAAGATCACTAACAAATGCATCATATATTTTCTTCCATCTATTGAATATGCAATTATAAATATTAATCCAGTTTCTATTTTTAATTATGAAGTCTATCTTCTTTTGTCCTTTTTCTCTTTCCTTCAATTTTAGCCACTCTTTATCGCAAAAAGATTTGTCAAGCAAATAGTTTTTGTTTTTCTTGACGGTTTCTCCAAGTAATTCAATGATGGTTTGATTTTTCGTGGCATCCAATTTTATTGAGGGGGCACCATTTTGATCTGATCTGTTTAATTTATACGGCCAGACTCTAAGGTTTGCGGGAGTGTTATATATAAATTTGAACACAGACGGAACCCCGTTAACGCTTTTTATATAGTCATATGGCGAAATATGATCCCAGTCAAATGGAACGTCTGTATCATCTAGGCGAAATAATTTGTCGTCAAAAAAAGTTTTATCTGATAAGAAGTCACGTTGCGTCCACAAAAGTAGATCACGGTTGCACATCACATTATAGATAAAATCCGAATAATCGGTATCGTTTATATTTTTTTCCCAAGGGGTATTGGTTCGAGGGTTTTTTAGTACATTCAAGAATAAGCTTGTTTTAGTAGGAATGGCTTTAAGAGGAGCTTCTTTTTCATCGTCTCTTGCAACGCTAGCTTTTTGAATAAGCGATGAACCCCACATGTTATCGATCTCATCATTCTTAACATTTTCCCATATTCTATTGATAAGCTTATCATAGCGACTTCTTGAATCCTTTCCATTCCATAAAAGTAGCAGTATTATGGCAATCATATGACGATGACATCGTGAGCCATATTCAAATTTAGAATAATCCCCTTTAATAAATATTCTGTACAAAAGGATGAACATTATTTCTCCATACGATGCGGAGGCTATTTTTATAAATAGTGGATACGGGAGACGGTAGTCTTTAATTGATTCGCTGTAACCTTTTAAGTCTTTTTCTCCGTACTTAAGAACAGATTTTATTTTCTCTAAAATGTTTTTATTTTTAGATAAAAGCTCTTTGTCAATAAAAACTATAAAACTATTTTTGTTGTCTATATCGCACATTTCTGTCTGAAATTGTCTTGGTCTAACGCGAAGGTCGATGGAGTCAGATGATTTTCTTTCTGATTGTTGCTGATAAAGACGATAGGCAAGGCTTATGAAACGCGAAGGCTTCATGATTCCATCACAAGATTGCTCTATTTTCTTTTGAAGAGATTGTTCTATTTTTGATTTAATCAATGAATAATTGAGTTCTTCTCCCCCTAGTGGAGTGCCTGCGGAATTAAGGCGTATAAAGACCGCTTCTATACTGTCATGCTTTTCATTTTCATCATTTTCGTCATCATTTGTGTTTTTATCAGAAGAGTCATCGAAAGAAGAAAGATCGCCTGAACTATCAAATAGGTTTGAGGGAAGAGGAATCATCGGAATTTGATAAGCATCCCACATCATTCTTACTTGATCGAAAATGTGATCAATTGAATACGAATCTGACTTCTCGTTTTCGTTTATGCCACGTTTGTATTCAAGCCAGTTTGTTATAGTTTCGAGCGTTGCGTCTTTATAAACTTTCCTTACCCATGCGAGTAATTCCTTTTTGAGCGCATCTTTTGTATATCCGTACCTTACAGCATTGGTGAACAGATTCAGTGGAAGTGGAGCGATGGCATCAAAAGGATAGATTTTCTGCAATATTTTCTCTTTGAACGGATCATCCTCGTCCCAAAGCTCTAAAGCCCGAGACTTATCATTCGCTTCAAGCGGTTTTGTATTATCGTTGCGCTGGTATCCCCATGGATGTGAACGGGTAATTACTCGAAAAGCGTACTTTCGACCTTCTTTCGAATTTGGTTTTCTCATATCAATAAAAATTCTAATTTCATCTGATGAAGAGCGAAGATTTGTTGATTTCAAATCTCCAAATCCAAGTGCTATGGATGTAGTTCTTTGTTGTCCATCAAGTAGCAAGATTTTGTTATCTTTAGTTGTTTCTGAAATAATAGAACCTGTCGGAAATCTTCGTAATAAAGAGTCCCAAAGATTTTCTATCTGACTCGCCTTCCAAATAAAACCTCTTTGGATATTGGGCAGGTCGAACTTTTTACCTTTAAACTCCTCACCAGTATCTGTGCCTTCTACAAGGTTGATAAGTGTCATTAGATTCAACAAATTAGTATTGCACATGTTTGTCTTCTTCCCTAGTTTTTACGGCAAGCCTTAGAAACAGTTTTATACCCTAAACGGATATTCCAAGAACTCTGCTCTTAGTGATTTGTACTGTCAAGAGGGATTCGTCAATTCTGGACGAAAATCACACAAACCCCAGTCTTGTCGTCCTGATACCCTTTGCGGCCTGTTCCAACTCAAGCATATGGACAAGCTCGGACTGGTCGATGGTGTCGAGGATGTCCTGCTTGCTCTTGACGACCGCGAAATCCCCCGGCGTCAGATGCGTGAGGTGTGAGAGTAAAACCTCAGCCTCGTCCCCAAAGAAGTGCTTGAACGCAAGGCTGACCTGTTCCGGTTTCAGGAAGTCGTATTTGACCTTGAACTTGAACCGCCGCAAGCTCGCCTCGTCCAGATTCTGCATGAGGTTGGTCGTGCAAATGAACGGGTACGGGTGGCTTTCCATCCATGTCAGCATTTCGTTGACCTGCGACACTTCCCAGCTATGTGCTGCCCCTTTCCGGTCGCAGAGGAACGAATCGGCCTCGTCGAACACCAGGAGCGATTTTGTTGCATAGGCTTCATTGAAAGCCTGTGCAATGTTCTTTTCCGTTTCGCCAACCCACATGCTCAAGAGGTCGCTTGCCCGCTTTTGGATGACTTTCAAACCCATTTTTTCTGCGAGGTGGCGGGCAAAGGCTGATTTTCCCGTACCCGGCGCGCCATAAAGGCAAAGCGAAAACTTGAGACTGCCTTTCTTGACGACTCTGTAGGCAAGGTCGCTCAAGTCCGTATCCGTGTTCAGGAGTTCGGGTACAAAATTTACTTCCTCAGTGTCCTTCTTTCTTGGGACGAATCCGAAAGTCGCTTTTTGCAAGCTGTCTATTGTCCGCTCAATCGCATCCGTAGATTTTGCGAAATTTACAGCGCAGATCGCCGTATCAATGAATGAAGGCGCGATGTCGTATTTTTTCGCATATTCGGCAATCATGTCGGCTGGGAGTTCAACATTGTGTTTGGCACAGATGTTTTTCCAAATCTCCAGCGTGGCGGCTTGGTCGGGCTTTCTGACCTCAAGCGCATACTTGAACCTGCGGATATAGGCTGCGTCCATGCCCCTTATATCGTTTGAAATCCATATCACAGGGGTTTTGTTTTTTTCCAACATGCGGTTGAAAAAGAGCTTGGAGTCCTTTTTCTGGGCAAATGGAGAGGCGTAGAAAACATCCTCCGCCTCATCAAGCAATATCACAGCGTTCTTGTCATCCGCAAGCAGAGTTTGAGCAAGCGTTAAATCGAAAATACGATTACCCCTATCATTTTCTGCTGTTTCCGAAACCATATAAAGACTTGATTCAATATCCTTCGCAATGGTCTTGCATAGCTCGGTTTTACCTGTGCCGGGAATGCCATAAATCAGAATATTCATGCCGGCCTTTTGCTCCTTGACTGCATTGCTTAGGATTGCTCGGATGTAATCATATTCATCTTCGATATATTTGAAATTATTACGGGTTAGCGTAGCGCTCGCGGTTTCCCCAAGCATAGCCCTTCTTATTTCGGCCTTGGTGTTATGTTTGGAATGAAGCAATCTGCGGAACGAATCGGAAAGTTTTATATCCCCGTCGCTATCTTTTTCAATAATGCCTTTCAGCACAAGTGGGCTGTCAAAAGAAAAACATTTTTCGATAATGTGGTGCGCCACGTCTGCGATTGCAGCGTAGAAGCGATATTCCAATCTACTGTTGTGCCAACTTGTGATATTGGAAGTGAAATCGTTCATCATCGGCAGTTTTTCGCAGTAAATCATATACCGCAAAATTGCTTGATAATCGGAAGCAATCTCGAATACATCGAATATCGTGTCAATGCCCTTATCATAAGCTTTTGCGGCAATGTTCTTTATTTTATGCCCGGAAAGAATGGCACGGATTGTCCCCATGTCGCGGGCGAACATCTGCTCTTCGTCACATTCTGCAAAATCCTCGTGGTTGAGGGAGAGGCGATATTTTTTGCGCCCATGTTTGTCCCATTTGCACTCAAGTTCTATGCCGAATAAATCCTCGGAGTTATTTTCAACCCACGAGAGAATGTCGCCCTCTTTCCTTTTCGAGAACGACTTTTGCACCAAATTGTTGAGGTAGTAAAAAACAACCTGTTTTTCTTTTTCGTCCATCATGTCTGCGCTCCTGGCTTGTCGTTGGCGGAAGGGGGAAGAAGGAAACCCCTGCTTCATCGAACCTATTTTTACTATAGAGCGTGTATGCGACAGAATTGGACGTATTTGAGGGAAAAGCTAGAGCGTACACAAGAGGCGTTCCCTGCTCCGGCCTGCTTGTAGTGGTGAAACCAACGCGAGATAGTGGCGCTTCAGGAGGTTTCTGAGACTTCTCGATGCGGTTTCCCGCCCATGATCTCCCGCGCGCACCGGACGCCCGCACGCACGGCGGATTCCAGCGTGGCCGGGTATTCGCTCTCGATGTAATCGCCAGCCAGCCAAAGGCCGGGTAGCGGCGTGGCGATGTTGGGGCGGGCAAGGCCGGGACGGCAGGCGATGGTTGCACGTTTTTCGGTGATGACGCGCGTCCATTGGGGCTCGGGCAGTTTGCGGCCAAGCGCGCTTTCGAGTTGATTGATGACGGTGGGAATCAGGGCGTCGCGGTCTTTCGGCTCAAGGCGGGGTGCGCTGATGACTGCGGCAATCAGGCCCTCCGGCTCCCCGCATTGGCCTCGGTCGAAAGCCCATTGCGCGGGTTTTTCGGCTAGGCCGATCATTGGCGCGGGCAAAGCGACTCCGGAGCCGAAGGCGAGGTAGATCGTAGTGATTGGTTCGGAGGGCAGGGCGGCGATTTGAGCCGAGAGTTGAGGACAGGCTCCGGTGGAGTCGAGCAGGGGGACGGCGTGATGCGGCGCGGTGGCAATGACGACTTGCGGCCAGATGCGATGTCCCGGCGCGCCGACGAGGCGAAACCCTGCGTTGTCCGGAGTGATTGCGGTAATGGCGTTGCCGGTGAGAATGTTCCCGTTCCGGGTGGCGAGGTATCTTGCCGCCGGGACGGGAAAGAGTTCGGAGAGATCGACGCGGGGAATCAGCAATTCGCTGGCGGAGGCCGAAGTGGCGGCCAGCGTGTCGCGCAGGACGTTGGCGAAGATTTGAGCCGAGGCTTCATGGGCGTGGGTGTTGAGCGCGGCCAGACAGAGCGGTTCCCAGAGCAGGTTACGCAGCCGGGGGGGCTGGTGGCAGCCGGTGAGTAATTCGGTAACGGTCATCTCTGCGGGGAGTTGGAAACGCCTGCGCTTGAGATGGCGCAACAACGCGCAAATGGCGAACCGTTCGCGCCAACTCAAGCCCCGCGCGCAGATGAGCCCCGTGAACAGGTGCAAGGGGGCGGGTAGGGCGGCGGCTTGCAGATGAAGTTGCCCCGGAATGTGCAGCGTGAGCGGAAAATGTTTGATCTGGCGCGGCGATACGCCGGTGAGGCGCAACAGGCGGGTCAGTTCGGCGTAAGCCCCGATCATCAAGTGCTGGCCGTTGTCGACTGTCCAACCGTCCTTTCTGATGATCCGCGCCCGACCACCTAGCGTTCTGGAGCGCTCAAATACGGTGACTTCCACATCCTGGCGAGCCAGTTCTACCGCGCACGCAAGCCCTGCATAACCCGCGCCGATGATGGCGACTGCCGTCACGATTTTACCCTTTCAGCCAAGTCAGGCCGGCAAGCCAGGCTTTTCGCAATGGCGTGAGGGAGGTGCGGCGGTCGAGTACGGAAAAGCCGTCACGCACGATTTCACGCAGCAGGGCGCGATAGATTGCCGCCATGACCAGGCCGGGGCGCTGGTTCTTGCGGTCGGCGGCGGGCAGTTTTGTCAGCGCCTGTCCATAGTACGCTTCAGCGCGTTCCGCCTGGAAAGCCATCAGGTTCCGGAAGTCGTCGCTGGCGCGGGCGGCGAGAATGTCGGCCTCGGATACGTTGAAGCGTTCCAATTCGTCGATGGGCAGGTAAATGCGGCCACGGCGGGCATCTTCGCCGACATCGCGGATGATGTTGGTGAGTTGGAAAGCGATGCCGAGATCGTGGGCGTAGTCGAGCGTTTTGGAGTCGCTAACCCCGAAAATGGTGGCGGAGAGCAGGCCCACGACACCGGCGACGTGGTAACAATAATTTTGCAGGGCGGGGAAGTCGGCGTAACGCCTGTTCTGCAAGTCCATTTCCATGCCGTCGATGATCTCGGATAGGCGCTCTTGCGCGAGTCCAAAGGGGCCGCAAATTTCTTGCAAGGCGAACCCGACGGGGTGGGTGGGGGTTGCGTCAAAAACGCGATCGATTTCCTGCCGCCACCAATCGAGCTTGGCGCGAGCCAGCGCAGGGTCGCGACATTCGTCGACCACGTCGTCGACTTCGCGGCAAAAGGCATACAGCGCGGTAATGGCCTGCCGCCGCGCCAGATCGAGGAACATGAAGCTGTAATAAAAACTCGATCCGCTGGCGGTGGCCTTGTTCTGGCAGTACTGATGCGGGGTCATGCGCTTGGGCGCGGGTAATTCAAGGCACGCCATGCGACGGCCAGCTTGCCGACGGAGTCGACGCGGGGGCTGCGCGCGAAAACGTCATAGCCGACCGCTTCGATGCGGTCGAGGATGTACAGGCCGCCAGCCACGATCAGGCGCAATTCCCATCCGATGCGCCCGCTCAATCGGCGGGCGAGTGGTGCGCCCGTGTTCAGCATGGCTTTTGTGCGCGCTACCTCAAAGGCAAGTAGGGCTTGCCAGCGTTCGTCGCAACGGGAGGCGGCGATGTCTTCTTCGGTCACTTGAAAACGGGCAAGGTCTTGCAGGGGCAGATAGACACGGCCTTTTTTCCAGTCATGCGCGACGTCCTGCCAGAAGTTGACCAGTTGCAGGCCGGTGCAGATGCAGTCGGCGAGCGGGAGGTTTTCAACCGTGTCCGCGCTGTAGAGCACGAGCAATAGACGCCCGATGGGGTTGGCCGAGCGGCGACAGTAATCGGCCAAATCGTTGAAGTCTTCGTAACGTTTCTTTTTGACGTCCTGTTTGAAAGCGTCGAGCAAGTCGTAAAAGGGCTTCAGGGGCAAGTGATTGTTGAGGATCGTTCGGGCGAGGCGGGCGAAAAGCGGAGGCTGCCCGCACATCCCGGCCAGCCCGCCGCTTTCGATGGCATCAAGCGCTTTGCGGTACGTGTCGAGTTGTTCCAGGCGCTTTTCGGGCGGGGTGTCGCCTTCATCGGCAATGTCGTCAGCGCTGCGGGCGAACGCATAGATGGCTTCGACCGGCTCGCGCAGATTGGCGGGCAGGAGCAGTGAAGCGACCGGGAAGTTTTCGTAATGATTGATGGGCATGGCTGAACGGATAGAATTCGGGCAAGACCAGGGTGCAGTATAACGAATCATTCGGCATTGGAAGCCCTATCCGGAAAATCACTTTGCTTCCCGCTGGAGGAGAAGCCTCCAAACGGATAGAATCCGCACACCTTGCCCCGGTGGTGAAATTGGTAGACACGCTTGACTTAGGATCAAGTGCCGCAAGGCTTGTAGGTTCGAGTCCTATCCGGGGCACCAGGGATACGTTTCATCTCGTCTCGCTTCATCTTTATTCGTTCTGAGGGCGTGGCGGCACGGGATCGAGCCCGCCGGGATGCCAGGGGTGGCAGCGCAGGACGCGCGTGAACGCCAGCCAACATCCCTTGAAAAGACCATGTACGGCAAGGGCTTCGAGCGCGTATTCGGAACAGCTTGGATAAAAACGGCAACGCGGCCCCAGCAGCGGACTGATGCCTAACTGGTAGCCGCGAATCAGGAAACGGAGAAGGCCTTGGAACAGACGGCCCACCGCGTTAGCCGCCGTGCATTTTCTTGAGTTTTTCGCGGCGCTCCTGCGCTTCGATTGACAGGGTGGCGGTGGGGCGGGCGAGCAGGCGGGCAATGCCGATGGGTTCTCCCGTTTCTTCGCAATAACCGTAGTTGCCTGAGCCGATGCGCGAAATGGCCTCCTCGATTTTTTTCAGCATCTTGCGTTCGCGGTCGCGTACCCGCAGTTCCAGAGTGTGCTCTTCTTCCACGCTGGCTCGGTCGGAAGGGTCGGGGGTGGATTCGTTGTCCTGTAAGTGGGTGGTGGTTTCTTGCGCGTTGTTGAGGAGCAGCCTTTTTTCTTCCTGTAAACGCTGACGGAAAAAGTCCAATTGCTGCGGCGACATGTAGTCGGACTCCGGCGCAGCCAGAATTTCTTCTTCGGTTAACAAATCATAGGATGTAATGCCTGTACTCATTGTTGTGCGTCCCTCGTTCGGCTTCTCCGATCAGAAGCCCGTAACCATACCGCAAAGTACACGTTCTTGCGATATGTACTTTTGTAGATTGAAGCGTTCTCGATACATTCTTCTCCCTCCCCGCTTGCGGGGAGGATGCTCCGAGGGGGTAGAAGAGGGAAGTTTGCCGTTTTTCGCTATTTCCAGCCGCCGCCGAGAACCTTGTAGAGCATGACCCGGTTGCTGGCTTCGGATAGCCGGGTGGCGATTAACTCCTGTTCGGCGCCGTATTGGGAGCGTTGAGCGTCGAGCAGGACAAGGTGGCTATCGAGGCCACCACGATAGCGGGCTTCGGACAGGCGGTAGCTTTCGTTGGCGGCGTTGACGAGTTCGCTACGGGCATCGAGCTGTTCGGCAAGGGTGGCGCGGTCGGCAAGCGCATCGGCCACTTCGCGAAAGGCGGACTGGATGGTTTTTTCGTATTGTGCGATCTGGATGTCGCGCTCGATTTTGGCGCGATCGAGGCTGGCGCGCAGCGCCCCGGCGTGGAAGATCGGCAAGGTGATCTGGGGCGCGAAAGTCCATAGCCGCGTACCTGAATCGAACAGTTCATTCAGCGTCGTGCTGGCCGTGCCGAATCCGGCGGTCAGGGAGATGCGTGGGAAGAACGCGGCCCTGGCCGCGCCGATGTTGGCGTTGGCGGCGCGCAGCATGTGCTCCGCCTGAAGAACGTCAGGCCGCCTCGTCAGGACTTCGGAAGGAATACCGGCGGGCAAATCGGCAACGGTGGAAAGCGCCCCGGCCAACGTTTCGGCTTGCAGGCTCTCAGGAACTGGAGTACCAACGAGCAGGGCGAGCGCGTTGCGGGTACGGGCAAGCTGGGCCGTATAGCGGGCGGTGTCGGCGCGGGCGCGTTCCATTGCGGTGCGCGCTTGCGCGAGGTCGAGCGCGGAAGCCGCGCCCGCCGTGAAACTCTTGCGGATGAGTTCGACGGATTTCTGCTGTGTGTCGAAGGTTCGCCGCGCAAGTTCGAGCAATTCGCGGTCGGCAGCCAGCGCCAGCCAGGCATTGGCAATTTCGGCGACAAGGCTGATCTGCGCGCTGCGACGGGCTTCTTCGGTGGCAAGGTAGGCTTCGACAGCCTGGTTGTTCAGGCTGCGGACGCGCCCAAAGAAGTCCAGTTCCCAGGAAGCGCCAACGGTGGCGCTGAACTGGCGGTTGATGTAAGCCCCTCCGAGGCTTTCCGGCACGCGCTGGGCGTTCTGCCCTCCCGCCGCGTCGACTGAAGGGACGAGGTCGGCGCGCTGGATGCGGTACATGGCGCGGGCGCGCTCGATGTTGAGCGCGGCGATTCTCAAGTCGCGGCTGTTGGTCAGCGCAAGCTCGATGATCGCGCGCAACCGGGTGTCGGCGAAATAGTCGCGCCAAGGCAGATCGGAAGCGACCGTATCCGTGGCCGCTTCGTTACCGGAAGCCTCCCACGCGGACGGGACAGGCAGAGCGGGGCGTTCGTAACGGGGAGCGAGCGTACACCCGGCGGCAAAGGCGGCCATCAGCGCGGCAGTGAGGACGCGGAGCGGGGAAATCATGATTCAACACCTTTTTTAAGGGAGGAGTTCGCGGCATTTTGTTTCGCGGACTTATCTTTGAAGATGAGCTTGATGGTGACGTAGAACAGCGGGACGAACAAGATGCCGAAAGTAGTGGCGGTGATGGTTCCGCCCAGTACACCGGTTCCGATGGCGTTCTGGCTGCCCGAACCCGCGCCAGTGGCTTTGGCGAGCGGCAACACGCCGAGCGCGAAGGCAAGCGAGGTCATCAGGATGGGGCGTAGTCGCATCCGCGCAGCCGACAGGGCGGCTTCAATCAGGTTTTTGCCGGACTCCAGTTCGGCTTTGGCGAATTCGACGATCAGAATCGCGTTTTTCGCGGACAGGCCGATGGTGGCGAGCAGACCCACCTGGAAGTAAACGTCGTTCGAGAGCCCGCGCCCAGTGGCAGCCAGCAACGCGCCGATAACGCCCAGCGGAATGATCATGATGACGGCGAAGGGCACCGACCAGCTTTCATAGAGGGCTGCCAGGCACAGGAAGACCACGAGTATGGAGAGGGCGTAGAGCATTGGTGCTTGCGCGCCTGAACGAATTTCTTCAAAGGAGACGCCCGTCCAGGAGAAGCCGATGCCTGGGGGGAGTTTACTGGCGATTTCTTCGACAGCGGCCATCGCTTCACCCGTGGAAAGCCCCGGTGCAGCGGCGCCCTGGATTTGGAGCGAAGGTTGGCCGTTGTAGCGTTCCAGCCGTGGGGAGCCGAAAGTCCAGCGCGTAGTGGTGAAGGCGGAGAAGGGAACCATGTCGCCCACGCGGTTGCGTACATACCATTTTTCAAGGTCTTCCGGGATCATCCTGGCGGGGGCGTCGGCTTGCAGATAGACCTTCTTGATGCGGCCACGGTCGAGGAAGTCATTGATGTAAGCGCCGCCCCAGGCGGTAGATAGGGTGTCGTTGATGTCGGCCACGGTGACGCCCAGCGCCCCGGCCTTGGCATGGTCGATGTCGAGCGTGAATTCGGGGTTGTCTTCCATGCCGTTGGGGCGCACGCTCATGAGGCGTTTGTCCTGCATGGCCATCCCAAGAAACTGGTTGCGCGCGCCCACCAGCGCCTCGTGCCCAAGCCCGCCGCGATCCTGCAACTGAAGGTCAAACCCGTTGGCCGTGCCCAATTCCAGCACGGCGGGGGGGATGATGGCAAACACCATCGCCTCGCGGATTTGCGAAAACGCGATATTGGCCCGCTTTGCGAACTCCCAGACATTCTGCGAGGGTTTCTTGCGTTCGTCCCAGTGTTTGAGCCGGATGAAACCCATGCCCATGTTTTGTCCGACGCCGCCAAAACCGAAACCGGCGATGGTGAAAACGGTGTCGATTTTTTCTTTCTCCGGGTCTTGCTCCTGGTAGTGCTTACGCACCTTTTCGAGCACAGCCAAGGTGCGTTCCTGGGTCGCCCCGGCGGGCAGCGTGACGATGGAGGGCATCAACCCCTGGTCTTCTTCCGGCAGGAAAGAGGTGGGCAGAAGGTGGAAGAGCCAAGCAAGCGCGGCAATGATCAAACCGTATATCAGCAGAAAGATCGCCTTGTGCCGCAGGATGCTGCCAACGGTTCGCACATAGTTTTCGGTGCCACGGGCGAACATGCCGTTGAACCAGTGGAAGAAGCCTTTGAACCAGCTATCCTCACCCGCTTCGTGGCCTTTTTCTATCGGTTTCAAAATACTGGCGCACAAAGCCGGGGTCAGAATAATCGCTACCAGCACGGAAAGCGCCATTGCCGAAACAATGGTGATCGAGAATTGCCGGTAGATGACGCCGGTGGAACCGCCGAAGAAAGCCATCGGGATGAACACCGCAGAAAGAACCATCGCGATGCCAACCAGGGCACTGGTGATCTGATCCATCGACTTGCGGGTGGCTTCCTTGGGGGGGAGTCCTTCTTCGTGCATGATCCGCTCGACGTTCTCGACGACGACGATGGCGTCATCGACGAGCAGGCCGATAGCGAGCACGAGGCCGAACATGGTCAACGTGTTGATGGAGAACCCGAAGGCGGCCATGACCGCGAAGGTTCCCAATAGCACCACGGGTACGGCGATGGTCGGAATCAGGGTGGCGCGGAAGTTTTCCAGGAAGAGGAACATCACCAGGAAAACGAGGAAGATGGCTTCGATCAGGGTGTAGACCACCTCATTGATCGAGATGCGGATAAAGGGGGTGGTGTCGTAGGGATAGATGGCCTCGACGCCTTCCGGGAAGTAGGGTTTGAGTTCCTCGACCCTGGCCTTGACCGCGTCGGCAGTTTTCAGGGCGTTGGCTCCGGCGGCGAGTTTGATACCGATACCCCCGGAAGGTTTGCCGTTATTCGTGGCGCGGAAACCGTAATTTTCCTGACCGATTTCGGCGCGGGCCACGTCGCGCAGGCGCACTTCGCCGCCGTCCTGCGTGCTGCGTAACAGGATGGATTCAAACTCGTCGACCGTTTGCAAGCGGCTTTGCGCGGTGATGCTTGCGGTAAAGCCCTGTCCGGGCAAGGCGGGCGTACCGCCGAGTTGCCCAGCGGAAACCTGGGTGTTCTGTGCCAATAGCGCATTGCGTACATCGGCAGGGGTCAGACGGAATTGATTGAGCTTGTCCGGGTCGAGCCAGATTCGCATCGCGTACTGGGAGCCGAAAACCTGCACTTCGCCCACGCCCGTGACGCGGGTCAGCGGGTCTTGCACGTTGGCGACGAGGTAATCCGCCAGGTCGGCGCTCTCGTAGTGTTCTTTATTCGATACAAAGCCGACAATCATCAAAAAGTTGCGCGCCGACTTGACAACCTGCACACCTTGCTGCTGCACGGCCTGCGGCAGCAGGGGCAAGGCAAGTTGCAGTTTGTTCTGGGTTTGCACCTGGGCGATGTCGGGATTCACGCCGGCATCGAAGGTCAGCGTGACGGATGCCTGGCCGTAGGAGTTGCTGGTGGAACTCATGTAGAGCAGGCCGTCGATGCCGGTCATCTTCTGTTCGATGATCTGGGTGACGGATTCTTCCACTGCCTTGGCCGAGGCGCCGGGATAGGTGGCGTTGATGACGACCGTGGGGGGGGCGATGTCCGGGTATTGCTGGATCGGGAGGTTCGAGATGGACAAAACCCCCGCCATCATGATGAGGATGGCAATCACCCAGGCGAAGATGGGCCGGTCGATGAAAAAGCGCGCCATGATTGCCGATCCTTCAGTTTGCGCCGGGCGCAGAGGCGGCGACGGACTTCGCCGGAGCGGCGTCTTGCGAGCCGCCGACGGCCTGAGCCTGGACGGGTTGGCCTGGGCGCGCCTTTTGCAGCCCTTCGACAATGACCTTTTCGCCGACGGCAAGCCCGTCGATGACGACCCACTTGTCGCCCTGTATGCCACGGGTTTGTACGGGGCGCGCTTCAACCACGCTTTCGGCGTTGACCACCATCACGATTGAAGTACCGCGCTGGTCGTGGCTCAACGCTGCATGCGGCAGCATGATGGCTTGTTCGGTCTGTCCCTGTACCAACCGGGCGCGCACGTACATACCGGGGAGCAATGTGCCGTTCGGATTGGGGAAGCTGGCGCGCAGGGTAACGCTGCCGGTTCCGGGGTCGACTGAGACTTCGGAGAAAGCGAGTTTGCCGGATTCTTCATAGAGGCCGCCGTCTTCGAGGATGAGTTGCACAGGGATGTCTTCGCCAGTGTGCGAAATCTTGCCAGAGGCGACATCGCGGCGCATACGCTGAAGTTCGGCGCTCGATTGGGTGAGGTCGACATAGATGGGGTCGAGTTGCTGCACGGTAGCGAGCGCGGCAGGCTGATTAGCAGTAACGAGCGCGCCCGGCGTAACCGAAGAGCGCCCGATACGGCCGGGAATCGGTGACTTCACGCGGGTGAAGTCGAGGTCGATCCGAGCCTTGTCGAGCGCCGCGCGGGCGGCGGCCACGTCGGCTTCGGCCTGTTTGAGCGCGGCGGCGGCGTCATCGTTGGCCTGTTTGCTGACGGCTTCGATGCCGACCAGTTCGGCATAGCGTTCCGCCTTCAGCCGGGCATTGTAGAGATTGGCTTCAGCCCGCGCCTTGTTGGCGGCGGCGCTGTCATAGGCAGCCTGATAGGTCGAAGGGTCAATCTGATAGAGAGTCTGACCTGCCGTGACCGTGCTGCCCTCGGTAAAGAGCCGCTTTTGGATGATGCCTGTGACCTGGGGGCGCAACTCGGCCACCATGAACGGGGTCGTGCGCCCCGGCAGTTCGGAAACCAGGGGAGCCGATTCGGTCGATGTTACGATGACACTGACCGCAGGGGCGGGCGGCATGCCCGCGCCTGGACCTGGACCCTTTCCGGGCGCGGAGGATGATTTGCTTTCATCGCAGGCGGTGAAAACCAGGGTACTGGCAAGCACCGTCGCAAGAAGAACCGGCTGATGGAAACGGATATTCACGGGAAGTCTCGCGGAAGATTGGGGTGGAACGTTTGTGGGACGGAGTATAGAACATCCGTTCTAGAATGAGCGTTCATTCTATGCTATGTTAAGATAAAAATGTTAACAAGTTTGGCGCGTATCAGTTGCCACATTGCAACGTAGTTATATAAAACGCCAGGGAAACGATCATGACAGAGAATACTTTCGTTTCAGAGTCTCCCGCCTTAGCCGAGTGCTCACGCGCGGCAATCCGGCGTACCCAGATACTTGACGCTGCGGCACATTGTTTCCGCGCATACGGGTTTCATGGCGCGAGCATTTCCAGGATATCACGGCTGGCGGGGATGAGCGCCGGACACATCTATCACTATTTTGAGAACAAGGAAGCCATCATCGCCGCCATCGTGCAGCGTGACTTGGAGCGCTTGGTGACGGTCTGGGCCGAGTTGAGGGCGTCCCAGGATGTGCGCGAGACGATAGTCGAACTATCCGCCGACGGGGTGAAAGACACGATGGACCCCTTTTCGGCAGGGCTCAGGCTCGAAATCGTCACCGAGGCGGCACGTAATCCAGAAGTAGCCCGCATCGTGCAGGCAGCCGATTCCTCCTGCATGGCGAGCCTGACCGAAACCCTGCGCTTCGCGCGTCAGGCGGGCGGCAATAACGACGACGAGGAGACGCTTGCCGCAATGGTCGAAATCATCGCCTCAATGTTTGAAGGCCTCATGGTGCGCGCGATCCGCAACCCCTCGATCGACCGCGAGCGCATGGTCGTCATGGTGCAGCGCGTGATGCGCCGGATCATCACCAGCCCGGACTGGATTGGGATGACACAGTATTGCCAAGCTTAAGTTGTGAGCCGCGTGGTGCAAGACACAGAAGGCGCGCTACTGCGTCCTGACTATCTCACCATCCCTGAGCACAATTTGTTCGCCATACCCGTCGCGCTGGTAAAAGTTCACCGGAACCGATAGGTGAACCACCTCGCCCCTCTCCGAAATAGCTGCTCTCCGCACGTCGAAATGAAGATGCGGGCCGTAGGAAAACCCGGTGTTACCGGAATAAGCGATGACATCGCCAGCATATACTTGCTGGCCGGGTCGGACGAGCGCGCTACGGGGCGCGAGATGCACATAGTAGGCAACGCTGCTGTCGATGTGCATGATGGCAACATAGTTAGCCTTGCTGCTGAACGAGGGATCGGGGCGACCTTCGGTGAAGCTGTCCTTTACGTCGATCACGACGCCTTCGCGCGCCGCAGCAACGGGCGTACCTTCGGGAACGCCAAGGTCAAAGGCATAGCGGGAGTGGTCGTTGTTGTGGGTGATGAGCGAACCGAGCCCGGAGCCGGGACCCTGCACGACGAGAAATGGCGTCCCTTTTGGGAACGGTAGCTGGTAACGGGCATCTCTGTCGGGCGGCATGAAAGCGTCGCCGGGTTGGAACGAGTAGCGGTAGTTGGAATTGATGGATTCCCAACGCCTTGCCTGGGTAATCTGAACGATGTCCTGGCTGGAATGCGGGTCGATGATGAGCGTCACCGGCAGATCTTTGTCCGAATTGAAATCGTTCCCGGCTATTCCGAAAAAAACGGTCAGTATTGCCGGACTGTTGTTGACGGCGACGAACCGGATATTTTGTGAGGATTTGATCTGTTCAATCCAGAACGGGTACTCTCTGGCACTGAAATCCTGGGCGACCGCAAGCGGCCAGGCAAGCAGAGCCAGGACGAACAGGAGGGCTTTGAGTCCCATCGGCCTTTCGGCCAGGGATTCCAAGGGCAGTATTGGGTTCAAGGTATTTCGCACAGGCAATGTGTGTAGATGTGACGAGGATCGTTCCAGAGCGCCAATGACCTGAAATCGGCGGTCATGCGCCTGACGATGTCGCTGACCGGGGAGGAGACGGCAGTGGCGAGGGTTTCATTGTCGTTTGTGGAAAATAGTTGCCGCAACAACAGGCGCATGAATGGGACATTCTGTGTCGGCCAGGTAACAGTATAGTTCTTCAGCTTGGCGCGGCTGGCTGCGGAAACCAATGCGGCATCGAGCCCTCCCACGTAGTCGACAAGCCCCAGGTCAACAGCCTCCCAACCACTCCAGACCCGGCCTTTGGCGACTTTGGCAACGGCATCGGGTTCCATTTTGCGCGCCCCGGCAACGAGTTCGAGAAAACGGCGATAGGTGTGCTCGACATCCAGTTGCAGGACTTCGGCGGTTACGGGGTCGAGCGGGCGGCGCGGGTCGAGCGCAGCGGCCTGGGGTGCGGTAGCGACGCCGTCAACACTCAGCCCCAGTGTGCCGAGCGGTTCGGAAAATTCGGGAAACATGCCGAAAACACCGATCGAGCCGGTCAGGGTAAAGGGGTCGGCAAAAATCTCTTCGGTTCCCGCAGCAATCCAGTAACCGCCGGAAGCTGCAAGAGAACTCATCGAAGCAACGACAGGCTTTCCGGCCTGCCGGGTCAGTTCGAGTTCACGGCGAATGACCTCGGATGCCCAGGCACTTCCGCCGGGGCTGTCGATGCGGATGACCAACGCCTTGACTTGCTTGTTTTCGCGCGCTTCGCGGATCAGGCGGGCGAAGCTATCGCCACCGACGGCACCCGGAGGCTGATCACCGTCGACAATGGCTCCCTGGGCAACCAGCACGGCAATCTTGTTGGGGTTTTCGGTGCGGGCACGGCGGACTGCGGTGAGGTAGGCATTGGCGTTGATATGGCGGAAACCCTTTTCGTTTTCGGCGTTCTGACCGCCGAGACGTTCTTTGACCCGTGCCCGCCATTGGTCGCGGGTGGAAATGTGGTCGATGAGCCCGGCGGCTTGGGCAACTGCGGCGCGATTGCCCTTGGTAGCCTTGTGCATGTCGAGGTAATTGAGGACGTAAAGATCGAGTTGCGCCGTCGTCTGCTTACGTGCGGCGCTGATCTCTTCGCGGATGCGGTTCCATAGCCCGGTGAGAAGCGTCCGGCTTGCCTCACGGTCCTCTTCCGACATGTCGTTGCGGGTAAACGGCTCGGCGAAGGATTTGTATTCCCCGGCACGGAACAGGTGCACCTTGATGCCGAGCTTGTCGAGCGCGCCGCGAAAATACGTGGTGAATCTTGCCAGCCCTTGAAGGAGCACGAGACCGTCGGGCGCCAGATGCACTTCATCGGCAACGGAGGCCAGGTAATACTGGCCTTGGCTGAAACGTTCGCCCCGCGCCAGCACCGGCTTGCCCGAAGTCTTGAAATTGGCGATGGCGGCGCGCAGTTCGCTGAATTTGGCGAGACCGCTGGCATCCATGCCGTCGGTTTCGAGCACGAGCAGTTTGATGCGCGCGTCGTTACGGGCTGCGTGTATGGCTTCGAGCAGGTCAGGCAGCACCGTCTCTTTCTGCTGCTCACCAGAGAGAAAATTTAAGGAAGAGTCGAAGCTTGCCTGTTCGACCAGAGTGCCGGTAGGCCGCACGAGCAGCGCCGCGCCCCCCTCTGGCACGGGTGGCCCCGGATGCGCGATGGCAACGATGACCGCCACGATGATAGCCAGCAGGATGAGGTTCGTGACGATACGGCGCGTACCGTCGACGAAAGACCAGATATAGCGCAACAACCGGAAAACGAATCTGAACATGGAGGGTCTCTGCGTGGTTTTACTGCGGTCGCCGGAAAATGATGTCCCATACCCCGTGCCCGAGGCGTAGGCCGCGATTCTCGAATTTGGTCGGCAGCCGGTACGCGGGCCGGGGCGCGAAACCGTCAGCGGTGTTTTCCAACGCGCTCGCCGAGAGGACTTCGAGCATCCATTCGGCGTAGTTTTCCCAGTCGGTCGCACAGTGGAGAATGCCGCCGGGAGAGAGCTTCGCCGTGACAAGCTCGACGAAATCAGGCTGAATCAGGCGGCGCTTGGTGTGACGCGCCTTACGCCAAGGGTCTGGGAAAAACACATACACCCCGGCCAGCGTACCGTCCGGGATCATGTCGCGCAATACTTCGACGGCGTCGTGCTGGATGATACGCAGGTTTGCAATGTTTCCCTCATCGACGAGTTTGCACAGCGCGCCAACCCCAGGGCTATGCACTTCGATTCCGAGGTAATCGGTTTCGGGGTGGGCAGCGGCGATTTTCGCCGTGGTCTCGCCCATGCCAAAGCCTATTTCAAGGATTTTCGGCGCAACGCGCCCGAATTCCGCCGTGAGATCGAGCAGTTCTGGTCGATACGGAATGCCGATTTTCGGCATCATTTCGTCGAGATGGCGCTGCTGCGCGGGCGACATGCGCCCTTGGCGCAGCACGAAACTGCGGATCGAGCGGCTGGAGAAGTGGCGCGCGGGCGGGAGCGTGGAGCCGGGTTCCGTTTCCACGTCCGCGATGGCGTGGCGCAGTGGCGCGTTCATGAACCGATCAGCCCCGTAAGCGGAGAGCTAGGGTCGGCAAGGTAGGTTTTTTTCGGCATCCGGCCAGCCAACCAGGCTTCGCGCCCGGATTCGACCGCCTTTTTCATCGCTCCCGCCATGCACAACGGGTCTTTCGCGTGGGCGATGGCAGTATTCATCAACACGCCATCGCACCCCAGTTCCATTGCGATGGCCGCGTCGGAAGCCGTGCCGACCCCGGCATCGACGATGACGGGTACGCTGATCCGCTCGATGATGAGGGCAAGGTTCCACGGATTGAGGATGCCCATGCCGGAGCCGATCAGGGAAGCCAGCGGCATGATTGCCGCGCAGCCGAGTTCTTCGAGCATTTTTGCCTGAATGGGGTCGTCGGCGCAGTAGACCATGACCTGAAAGCCTTCCTTGACCAGAATTTCGGCGGCTTTCAAGGTTTCGGGCATGTTCGGGTAAAGCGATTGGGCATCGCCCAGCACTTCTAGCTTGACCAGCGCCGCGCCGTCGAGCAGTTCGCGCGCCAGCATCAGAGTACGAACGGCATCATCGGCAGTAAAGCAGCCGGCGGTATTGGGCAGGATAGTGAAACGCTCCGGCGGCAGGAAGTCGAGCAGGTTGGGCTCATTCGGATCCTGGCCGAGGTTGGTGCGGCGGATTGCCACGGTGACGATTTGCGCGCCGCTGGCGTCAATTGCCGCGCGCGTTTGGGCAAAGTCCCGGTACTTGCCGGTTCCAACCAATAGGCGGGATGTGTAATTTTTACCGGCGATTGTCAGAAAATCGTTCATGTTGAGTCAATAAAACGAAGGGGAAGTCAACCGCCGCCCACCGCCGTGACGATCTCCAGCGTGTCGTTTTCGGCGAGCGGGGTATCGGCGTGGCGCGCGCGCGGCACGATCTCGCCATTGCGTTCAACAGCCAGACGCACGCCTGACAACCCGCGCTGTTCAAGCAGACTTGACACGCTGGAGCCGGTCGGCAGGGTTTCGGGCTGTCCGTTGACAGTGATGTGGATCATGCGGCAGATAGTGCTTCGGTAGAATAGGCGGCTCGTCTGCCATGATACAGTTCTTGCCCGTTTCCGGGCGAGACGCTTGTCCAGTTAACGCGAAGGTGTTGATGCTACAATCCCCGCCCAGGGAACGGTTGCGCCTTCCTTCAAACAAAGATTCAGAGCGGGTGTAGTTCAATGGTAGAACGGCAGCTTCCCAAGCTGCATACGAGGGTTCGATTCCCTTCACCCGCTCCAACGCTTGCCCATCGTGGCTTGCCTGCCCCCATACGGAAACCCCGCGCGGCCTCGTCGGACGGGCTTCGATGGCCGGGATGGCGAAAATAAAAAAAACGGCCGGGACGAAGCCCGGCCATATGTGGAACACCGGATGAAACGCTCAGTGGACGATGTCGTACAGGGCGTTGACGATCAAGCCGGTCCCGATCGCGAGCAGCAGGATGTCGTTACCCACGCGCACATAGCGGTGATTGCGGGGGGGAGGTGCCAGGTAATAAGTTTGCGGCGCTGAAACCTCTTGATAAACGGCCGTGCGCGGCAATTTCTGCCCCATCCGCCAACTGCGCCCAGCATGACGCTTGTTGCGGTTGTAAGAGGCATATGACTTGCGCGACAGGGGAGCCATTGTGCGGTACTGAGGCGGCGGCGGGGCATGGTGCACCTGGGGCGGCGGCGCATAATGCGGCGGTGGCGGAGCATGATGCGGCGGCGGCGGAGGCGGCGGACGATGACCGGGAGGGTTAGCCAGAGCCGGAACAGAGAGGAAGCTGATGGTCAGCAGGGAGGTCAGTGAAACGATGCGATATTTCATGATATTGCTCCTGGTTGTATGTACTACCGTGCTACATGTGTAGGACGATTGGATACGTTTTGTGACTAGTAATTGCCGATGTCGTACAGGGCGTTGACGATCAAGCCGGTTCCGATCGCAAGCAGCAGGATGTCGTTACCCACGCGCACATAGCGGTGATTGCGGGGAGGAGGCGCTAAGTAATAAACATCCGGCGATACAACCTCGTGATAGACGACCGTGCGCGGCAATGCCCGACCCATCTGCCAAGAACGTCCAGGCCGATGGTGAGAGGTATATGCTCTGCGCGACAGAGGAGCCATATGGCGGTATTGATGCGGCGGCGCGGAGTGGACATGGCGAGGCGGCGGCGCGGAGCGGTAAACCTGACGAGGTGGCGGTGCGGAGCGGTAAACCTGACGAGGTGGCGGTGCGGAGCGGTGAACCTCACGAGGCGGCGGCGCGGAGCGGTAAACCTGGCGAGGCGGCGGCGCAGAGCGGTGAACCTCACGAGACGGCGGCGCGGAGCGCTGAACCTCACGAGACGGTGGCGCTGAGCGCTGAAGCTGGCGGGCAGGTGGCGCGGAGCGCTGAACCTCACGAGACGGCGGCGCTGAGCGCTGAAGTTGGCGGGCAGGTGGCGAGGAAGGACGCGAGGACGACGAGCGATAGCCGTTACCTCTGTCGTGATCGTGAGGGGCAGCCAGAACCGAGGCGCTGGAGAAAAGGCCGATGGCCAGCAGGGTAGTCAATGAAGCGATGCGATATTTCATGATAGTGCTCCTGGTTGGTACTACATGAATTTCCGCGAAGCGCGGATTTCAAATGCGTGGTAACGATATCACTCAAGACAGGCGGTATTTTGTCATGATGTAACCAAAATGTAAGCTTTTGTAGATGCTCTCCAGGCTTTTGAGGCACCCTTGCCCTTCAGGGCAGGGATCTGCTTCGACGGGTGTTCGGCATCGCCGAGGCTTTTCATCCGATTCGCCGTGAACTCCGTGTCCTGTTAGGATGGGCGTCGAAAGACTTTTTCTGACTTGGTCGGAATCACTGAATCGTCATGTCGCACAAAACATCCAGAACCCTGTGTCTTTTTTGGTACAGGATGTCCAACGAAATACCCGTATCGGCGTTGCTCGCGGCACTCGCGGACGTAAAGCCGTTCCGGGCGTGGCCATGAGCGAGGCTTTCTTTTCTCCCGTGCCGCGCGGACTGGAAGGGTTGCTCGCGGAAGAGTTGAATGCGCTCGGGGCGAGCGATTCACGCACTGTGCCGGGCGGCGTCGAATGGCGTGGCGATTGGCTCGCATGCTGGCGCGCCAACCTTGAAAGCCGCCTTGCTACCCGTGTATTGTGGCGCGTAGGCAACGGACGCTATCGCGGCGAGGCAGATATTTACAAGCTCGCTCACAGCCTGACTTGGGCGAAGTGGTTTACGCCGAATGAAACCATTCGGGTCTTCGTGACGGCTCGCCACTCGCCGCTGAAAAGCCTGGAATTCATCACCCTGCGAATCAAGGACGCCGTATGCGACCACTTTCGCGCTGTGCACGGCAGCCGCCCCAGTGTCGATACCGCGCGCCCGATGGTACGCATCCATGCGTTTTTGGATCGCGATACGGTGTCGCTCTACCTCGATACCTCGGGCGAGCCGCTCTATAAGCGCGGTTTCAAGCCGGGTACGGTGGAAGCGCCGCTCAAGGAAAACCTCGCCGCCGGTATCCTGCGGCTGTCCGGCTGGCGGGCGGACATGGATGAACCGCTGGTCGATCCCATGTGCGGCAGCGGGACTTTCCTGATCGAAGCGGCACAGATCGCGCTCGACATCGCGCCCGGCCTGGGGCGGCAGTTTGCATTCGAGCGTTTATGCAGCTTCAACGCCCAATCGTGGGCCGCCATCCGCAAAGCCGCCGAAGCACGGCGCAAACCCATGCGCGCCTTGCCCATTCATGGTTCGGATATTGCGGGCAGCCAACTGCGGCGCGCCCGTGAAAACCTTACCGCCGCCGGGTTGGAAACCTGCGTCGGCCTCACGAAAGCCGACCTGCTGGAATACCTGCCGCCCGCAGCCGGTGGGGTCATGGTGACAAATCCGCCTTACGGCGAGCGCCTGGGCGAGGCAGAAGAACTCGCTGCCTTTTATCCCCGCCTCGGCGACGCGCTCAAGCAACGCTGGACGGGCTGGCGCTGCCATTTTCTTTCTTCCGACATGAACCTGCCCCGCGCCATCGGCCTCAAGGCCAGCCGCCGCACGCCGCTGTTCAACGGTGCGCTGGAATGCCGCCTGTTTGAATACAGGATGGTTGCCGGTAGCCTGCGCGCGCCGCGCCAGTAAGCTACACAACGCCGAGGTTACGGATGTTTTCGGTCAGCGCGCCGGGGTCGCTGTGCTTGCTGTTCAACTTGATTTGCAGCCGCAGGTCGTTGAGCGAATCCGCGTTGCGAAGGGCATCTTCATAAGTAACCAGTTCGGCTTCATAAAGATCGAACAGTGCCTGGTCGAAAGTCTGCATGCCTTCTTCGCGCGAGCGTTTCATCACTTCACGTATCTCCGGGATATCGCCCTTGAAGATCAGATCGGAGATGAGCGGGGAACTGAGCATGATCTCGACCGCAGGAACCCGGCCCTTGCTGTCCTTGATGGGAAGCAGCCGCTGCGAAATGATGGCCCGGACATTGAGCGATAAATCCATCAACAACTGTGGGCGGCGTTGTTCGGGGAAGAAGTTGATGATGCGGTCGATGGCCTGATTGGTGCTGTTGGCGTGCAGTGTCGCCAGAGCCAGATGGCCGGTTTCGGCAAAGGCAATAGCGTAGTCCATCGTTTCGCGATCGCGAATTTCCCCCATGAGGATGACATCCGGAGCCTGGCGCAAAGTGTTTTTCAGCGCCACTTCCCAGGAGTCGGTGTCGATACCGACTTCGCGCTGCTCGATGATGCAGTTTTTGTGTCCATGGACGAATTCGATCGGGTCTTCGACGGTGATGATGTGGCCGTAGGAGTTTTGGTTACGGTAATCGACCATCGCCGCCAATGAGGAGGTTTTGCCTGTTCCTGTTCCGCCAACGAAGATCACCAACCCGCGCTTGGACAGGGCAATGTCTTTCAGGATCGGAGGCAGTCGTAGTTCTTCCAAGGAAGGTATCTTGCTTGAAATTGTCCGCAACACGAGCCCGACCCGCCCCTGCTGCATGAAGGCGTTGGCACGGAAACGCCCGATACCGGCGGGCGAGATGGCAAAGTTACATTCTTTTGTGGCTTCAAATTCGGCGGCCTGACGGTCGTTCATGACCGCTCTGGCCAGCCCTGCCGTATGCGTCGGGGACAGGGGCTGGTTCGATTGCGGCATAACGCGCCCGTCGATTTTGATCGCGGGAGGGAAACCAGCAGTAATCAGAAGGTCGGAGCCGTTTTTTTGCAGCATCAGGCGCAACAAGTCGTGCATGAATTTGAGTGCTTGATCCCGTTCCATAATTTTCCCCGTGCAGTGCCGTTGCTCCCGCTATCACTATTTTTCTGGAAAGCGTTTGCCGAATCCTGGGTTACTCAAGTAAGAAAACTGTCCTTGTTTTGCGCGTACGACCGGGCTTCAGGCGCGGAGATGACGTTGCGCCGCACGAGATCGATAAGGCATTGATCGAGCGTCTGCATGCCGTGGTTTTGCCCGGTCTGAATCGCGGAATACATCTGAGCCACCTTGTTTTCACGAATCAGGTTACGGATCGCCGGGGTTCCGATCATGATCTCGTGCGCCGCGATCCGTCCCGATTCATCCTTGGTCTTGATCAGCGCTTGCGAGATCACCGCGCGCAGGGACTCCGAGAGCATCGAACGCACCATTTCCTTTTCCGCTGCCGGAAACACATCGACGATACGGTCGACGGTCTTGGAAGCCGAGGAAGTATGCAGCGTACCGAATACCAGATGCCCGGTTTCCGCCGCCGTCAGCGCCAGGCGGATGGTTTCCAGGTCGCGTAACTCGCCCACCAGGATCACGTCCGGGTCTTCGCGCAGGGCGGAGCGCAAGGCGTTGTTGAATGAGAGCGTGTCGCGGAACACCTCGCGTTGGTTAATCAGGCAACGTTTGGACACATGGACGAATTCAATCGGATCCTCGACGGTGAGGATATGCGCGTAGGCGTTTTCATTGATATGGTCGATCATCGCCGCCAATGTCGTCGATTTACCCGACCCCGTCGGGCCGGTGACGAGGACGATGCCGCGCGGTTGCTCCACGATGTCCCGGAAAATCTTCGGGCAATTAAGCGCCTCCAGCGTCAGTACCTTGGACGGGATCGTCCGGAACACCGCCGCCGCGCCACGTTCCTGGTTAAACGCGTTGACCCGGAAGCGCGCGAGATTGGGGATGGAAAAAGCGAAATCGCACTCCAGGGCTTCCTCGTATTGCTTGCGCTGGCGGTCATTCATGATGTCATAAGCCAGCGCGTGCACTTCCCTGTGCTCCAGGGGGGGAAGGTTGATTTTTCGTACGTCCCCATTGACGCGGATCATGGGCGGCAAACCGGCGGAAAGGTGCAGGTCGGAAGCCTGGTTCTTGACGGAGAAGGCAAGCAGTTCGGTAATGTCCATGATATGAGGGAATGGTTGGCTGAAAGAGGATATCGGCACAGGCATCGGAAAGAGAGCGGTTATACTACTGCCATCTCATTTGATGAAAAGCCAAAAATTCGGCGATATGACACCGATAGCCGTCGCCCTTCGCGCCGCGCGTGCGCGTATTGCCACCGCAGCCCGGATTGCCGGACGCGATCCGGCTTCGATTCACCTGCTGGCGGTGAGCAAAACCTGGCCAGCGTCGGATGTGCGCGCCGCGCTTGAAGCCGGGCAGCGTACTTTCGGCGAAAACTACGCGAACGAAGTCGCCGAAAAAGCCGCCTCGCTGGCCGGGGTGGGGCTGGAATGGCATTTCATTGGTCCCGTGCAGGGCAACAAGACCCGGCTCGTGGCCGAATGCTGCGATTGGGTGCACAGCATCGATCGCCTGAAAATCGCCGAGCGCCTGTCCATGCAGCGCGATGCCGACCGCCTTCCGTTGCAGGTCTGCCTGCAAGTCAATGTCAGTGGCGAAGCGAGCAAAAGCGGCGTAGCGCCCGACGAGGTCGCACCGCTGGCGCGCGCCGTCGCGGCCTTGCCCCGGCTCGCCCTGCGTGGTTTGATGTGCATCCCGGAACCGAGCGAAGACCCGTCCCTGCTGCGCCGCCGTTTCGCGCTGCTGCGGCAATTAAGTGAACAACTGCGGGCGGAAGGTTTCGCGCTCGATACCTTGTCGATGGGCATGTCGCATGACCTCGAAACGGCCATCGCCGAAGGCGCGACCATCGTGCGGGTTGGTACGGCCATTTTCGGCGAACGGGAAAAAACGCCCAGAACAGGAGAGACCATTTCACGATGAAAATCACGTTCCTTGGCGGGGGCAATATGGCCACCGCCCTGATTGGAGGCATGCGCGAGCGTGGTTTTGAAGCCGCTGCCATCACCGTCATCGAACTGGACGCTTCCGCCCGCGAGCGGCTGCAATCGAGCTATGGCGTGTCTGTGTCGGCTGCGCCAGAGTTTGGCGTATTCGATAGCGACGTTTTGGTGCTGGCCGTCAAACCCCAGCAGATGAAAGCCGCGCTGGCTCCTTTTGCCGGAGCATTACGGGAAACGCTCGTTATCAGCATCGCCGCCGGGTTGCGTCTGACCGACATCGCTCGCTGGCTTGGCGGCGCGAGTGCGCCCTATCCCCGATTGGTGCGCTGCATGCCCAATACCCCGGCGCTGGTTGGCGCGGGCATCACCGGGATGTTTGCCGCGCCAGAAGTCGATGCCCCTGGGCGTGAAATTGCCGAACGCATCCTTTCCGCCGTCGGCAGTATCGTGTGGGTAGAGAACGAAGCCCAACTCGACGCGGTTACAGGCATCTCCGGCAGCGGCCCGGCCTACGTCTTCCATTTCATCGAAGCCCTGGAAGCCGCTGGGCTAGTGCAAGGACTCGACGCGGCGAGCGCCCGCCGCCTGGCCGTCGACACCGCGCTTGGCGCGGCCAAACTGGCGCAAGCGTCAGAAGATGCGCCCTCCACACTACGCGAGAAAGTGACCTCGAAGGGAGGAACGACCGCCGCCGCGCTCGCACACCTTGCCGCCGCTGGCTGGCATGACGCCCTGCTCGGCGCGGTGGAAGCAGCGACTGCCCGCAGCCGTGAATTAGGCGAACAACTCGCGCAAAATTAAAAAATCACCCTGGAAACTCAAGGACGAAACAACATGCTCGCGCAAATCGTGCTCCTCATCACCGGCACTGTCTTCGGCTTCATCACGCTGACGCTGCTGGCCCGGTTTTTCATGCAGTGGGGGCGGGTCTCGTTCCGCAACCCGATCGGGCACTTCGTCATCACCGTCACCGACTGGGCCGTCATGCCGGCACGCCGCGTCATTCCCGGCCTGTTCGGGCTGGACATGGCCAGCCTGTTGCTGGCGTGGGTCGCGCAAATACTCAACGTCCTGATCGAAATAGGCCTGGGCATCCCGGTGATCGCGCCAGTTGTCATTCCGCTCCTGGGCCTTGTCGACCTCGCGCGCATGGCGACCTACCTTATTTTCGGCGTCGTCCTCGTATCGGTACTGCTGTCCTGGGTCGGGCCGCATGCTCCGGCAGCCCACGTATTCAATGAACTGTCACGACCTTTCCTCGCGCCGTTCCGAAGGCTGATCCGGCCTCTCGGCGGCATCGACCTGTCACCGCTGGTCTTGTTGCTGGCATTGCAGATCGTACTGCTGGTCATTGCACAACTGCGGAGAAACCTACTGACGCTGCCTTCTGTTTTTTAAGCAATGCGGCATGAATGAGTGGTTGACTGAAGCCAGCGACGGCGGCCTGATTCTGAACCTGCATGTCCAACCCGGCGCGAAGCGTACTGGCTTTGCGGGGTTTCATGGCGGAGCCGCCAAACTTCGCCTGTCCGCGCCGCCTGTCGACGGCAAGGCCAATGCCGCCCTGTGCGCGTTCCTGGCCGAAATTTGCGGCGCGCCGAAGTCCGACGTTCAACTTTTGAGCGGAGAAACTTCGCGCGCCAAGCGGGTACGCATTGCCCCCGCGCCAAACCGTCTGTCCCGCCTACGCGCGGCCTTGGAAGCATCCGCGAGCCGAGACTTGCCTTGACGCGCCCGGCAAGCCTCACTTAGAATCGCTCCCCCTATACTCCGGGTGGTTAGCTCAGCGGTAGAGCACTGCCTTCACACGGCAGGGGTCACTGGTTCGATCCCAGTATCACCCACCAACAGCCTGTATCAACTAGTTTCAACTCATCCAAAAAGCCCGATAACTACAAGGTTTCGGGCTTTTTTTGTTGTTTTAGCCAATGCAAACGCTAACCCGTATAGTTTTCTTTGCCATGGTTCAATCCTCCAATGTTTCAGCAATAGCGCGCGCCCGCTTGATGTCGGCTTGCTGTGTGGCCTTTGTTCCGCCGCCCAACATTACGATCAGCACTTCCCCGCGCATGGTGAGGTACATGCGCCAGCCTGAGCCGAAGAATCCGCGCAGTTCATAAACGTTTTCCCCAGTAGGCTGCGCGATTGGCGCCACTATTCCAGTTCGCTGCCGATTCGCGACAATGAGTTTTTTTCCGTGCTATGCTCGTCCTCCCATAAAAATCATCCGGGGGAAATCAAAATGAGTATCAAGACGAATAGTGCCGCGACATCCTGGAGACAGTGGTGCCTGCTGGTGGCAGTCGGTCTGACAGCATGCAGCCAGGCACCGATGCAGATGGAGGCACAAGAACCGCACCCTGAACCCGTAGCCGCCGCCGAGGCTGCACCCGCTGCTGAGGCCAGATCCACACTTGGCACGCAATGGGGAGAAGAGCGGGAATCCAAGGTCACTTCCGTGACAGCCACGCGCCTGACCCCCAATAGCCCGCAGGCAGTTGCACAGATGCGGTATTCCGATGAAACCTCCATACGCCGTGCGTTGAAGAACAAAGCCAGCAAACAGCGCAACGTGCTGCTGGCACACGGCAAGGTGGAGTGGTCGGTGCGAAACGAGCAGGACAAGCCGCTGCCCATTTACAGCAGACAAGGTAGCCGGAACTATATGGTGGCTGGTCGCGATGGCGAACGTTACGAGCTTGTCTATACCAACCGCAGCAACCGCTACTACGAAGTCATCGCCACGGTGGACGGATTGGACGTGATCAGCGGCCAGCCGGGCAGCATACACAATGGGGGCTATATTCTGAAACCTGGCGAGACGCTGCGTATCGACGGTTTTCGGAAGAGCCAGCAAGAAGTGGCAGCCTTTCTCTTTTCGGCCAAGGATCTCGCCTATGCCAGCAACATGCCTGCGGGCGACGAGCGCAACGTAGGTGTGATCGGTTCTGCTCTGTTTGAAGTATGTATGGACGAACTCCATACCTGCTCCACCCGCTCGCATGACCAAAGGCCAAAGCATCAAAGGCCAAAGCGCAGCAACAAGCCTAATCCTTTCCCCGGTGATCCTCCGGGCACTTATGCGCCACCGCCGCAATACCGTCGCTGATCCCTTGATCCCAAGTCCTGGGTGGCCAAGGTCGCCCAGGCACGCGATCCGGTGGCCGGGATCATGTCAGGCTGTCGAGATAACGCTCGGCATCGAGCGCGGCCTGACAGCCGCTTGCGGCACTGGTGACGGCCTGTTTGTAGATCGGGTCTTGCACATCGCCAGCGGCGAAGACGCCTGAGATGCTGGCTTGGGTGGCGTCGCCCCGGTGGCCGCCACGGGTGATGATGTAGCCGCCGTCCATGTCAAGCTGTCCGGCAAAGATGTCGGTGTTGGGCTGATGCCCGATGGCGATGAAAACACCATGCACGGCAACTTCGCGTACCTCCCCGTTTGTGACGTTGCGGATACGCATGCCGGTGACGCCGGAGGCGTCCCCAAGCACTTCGTCGAGGGTGTGGTCGAGCGCCAGTTCGATTTTTCCGGCAGCGGCCTTTTCCATGAGTTTATCGACCATGATCTTTTCAGCGCGAAACGCCTGTCGGCGATGCACGAGCGTGACCTTGCGCGCGATGTTGGCAAGGTAGAGGGCTTCTTCCACGGCAGTGTTGCCGCCACCGATTACGGCGACATCTTGATTGCGATAGAAAAAACCGTCGCAGGTAGCACAGGCCGATACGCCACGGCCGGCGAACTTTTCTTCGGAAGGCAGCCCAAGATAGCGAGCCGTAGCGCCCGTGGCGATGATGAGAGCATCGCATGTGTACTGACCGGAGTCGCCGATCAGGCGAAACGGACGCTCCGTGAGCTTCGCGGTGTGGATGTGGTCGAACACGATCTGGGTATTGAAACGTTCCGCGTGCTTTTGGAAACGCGCCATCAAATCAGGCCCCAGGACGCCGTCTGCATCGGCGGGCCAGTTGTCGACCTCAGTCGTGGTCATGAGTTGCCCCCCTTGGGCAAGCCCCGTAATGAGCAGGGGAGCCAGATTGGCACGGGCGGCATAGACGGCGGCGGTATAGCCGGCCGGGCCGGAACCGAGGATGATGAGGCGGGCGTGAGTGTGTTCGACAGTCATGAGAATACGAGCCAGGTGCGGACGCAAATGTGAAAAGGGGAAAGCCAAGCGATGCCGCCGATTATAGTCCGGGAAAACCGATACCAGAATCTGGCATAAACCGAATGCCAACAGGGAAAGATACGGTTATACTCGTAAAAAGTATGTTTTCGTTGAGCCGCACGGGTCGGTTGTTTCGGTTCCACGGTTCTTGGGAATCCTCTCCTCTGCACGCGGGAGTGTTTGCATGCACACAAGGAGTGGATGTATAGCAACCTTTCTATGTAATCCACTGTCCTATGAATCGGCCTGCTCTCGTTTCAACCACTGCGTTGAAAACTTTCCCCCTCTTTGCCGGATTGTCCGACGATGTGTTGAGTTCAATCGCCCAGGTAGCCATGATGCGCCACTACCTGCGCGGGCAATCGGTAGTACGCGCAGGCGAGCGTACCGATTACGTCTATTTTGTGCTGACCGGTAGCCTCAAGGTCGTGGTCAGCGACGAGGACGGGCGCGAAGTCATCCTTTCCATCCTGGGCCAAGGGCAGATTTTTGGCGAGATGGGGATGTTTGGCGACCAGCCGCGTTCCGCCTCGGTGGTCCCGGTAGTGGCTTCCGACCTGGTGACGGTGACGAAACAAGCTTTCCGCCAGTTGATGCAGGATCATTTCGAGGTGGCTTGGCGCATCATGTGCAACCTTGCCGAACGCCTGCGCGATGCCGACCGCAAGATCGAAAGCTTGGCCTTGATGGATGTTTATGGCCGCGTAGCCCGTCTGCTGCTGGAGATGGCCGAGGATGTCAATGGCGAAACCGTCGTGGCGCACAAGATTTCCAAGCAGGACATCGCCCGCATGATCGGCGCTTCCCGCGAAATGGTCAGCCGGGTGATGAAAGACCTCGGCCAGCAGGGTTTGATCGAAGAGACGCCGCACGGCATCATCCTGCACGAACGCCTGGGCAGCAACGCCTGACATTGCCGCATGGTTTGACAGCACCCCAACCCGGCTTCCTGCTTTCATGGCGACGGAAGCCGGGTCAGGTTTTTGCGCTGCCGGTTTGGTGAGTTCGGAACATGGGGGCAAGGCGCTATAATCAGGCGCCTCGCTTTTCCGAGTATTCTTTCAATGCCACCCCGCTCTTCGCCTCCCCCCTTGCCCGAAAAGATTCCCCTGCTGTTACGGGAAGCGCGCTGGCTCGTGCTGGGAGTCATGTCGCTCTATATCGGCCTAATCCTGTTCGGTTACGACAAGGCTGATCGGGGTTGGTCGCATGCGCCGGCAACAGGCGTAGTCAACAATCCAGGAGGGCGCATTGGAGCCTACCTTGCCGATGCGCTTCTCTACCTGCACGGGATTTCAGCCTGGTGGTGGGTGGTTTTCCTCGGTTATACGCTGGTGTGGGGGTTTCTCCGTCTGCGTAACCGCTTAACGCTCGATCGCCGGTCGTTCTTCGTCATCCTGCTTGGCTTTGTTGTAGTACTGCTGACCAGCAGTACGCTGGAAAGCATGCGTTTCCTTGGTCTGACCGACCTGACTTTCAGTTTGCCGTCGCAACCCGGCGGGATGCTCGGTTCCGTGTTCGGGGAACTGATGTTGCAAAATTTCGGTGCTACCGGCAGCGCATTGTTGCTGGTGGCTTTGCTGGCGGCGGGTTTGTCGCTCTTTACCGGAATTTCCTGGTTGTCCATCGCCGAGGGGATCGGCGGGATACTGGAACGGATCGTCCTGGGCGTGTTCGCTTTTCTACAGGCTTGCAGCGACAGATTGGCAGGGCGCAGGCGCGCATCGCAGCGCGAAGAAACGGTGCAGGTTCGCCGCAAGAAAAAAAATGAACAAGCCTTGAGCGCGCCATTGCGGATCGAGCCGGGCGTCTCGGAAGCGCCGCGTTCGCCCCGTGCCGACAAGGAGCGCCAACGTGCGCTCTTCACCGGTTCAGCCGACAGCCTGCCGTCACTGAACCTGCTCGATGCCGTAGCGAACAATGGGGAGTTGCCTTCGACCGAAACGCTTGAATTCACTTCCCGCCTGATCGAGACCAAACTCGCCGACTTCGGAGTCGAGGTCAAGGTGCTGGCGGCCTATCCGGGGCCGGTCATCACCCGTTACGAGGTCGAACCGGCGATCGGGGTCAAGGGCGCGCAAGTGGTCAATCTCGCCAAAGACTTGGCGCGCGCGCTCTCGCTGGTGTCAATCCGGGTGGTCGAAACCGTACCCGGCAAGTCGTGCATGGCGTTTGAATTGCCAAACGCCCGCCGCCAGGTCGTGCGCCTGTCGGAAATTCTCGGCTCGAAAGCCTACAACGACATGGGTGCGACCCTGACCGTGGCCTTGGGCAAGGACATCAGCGGACAACCGTTCGTGGCCGATCTCGCCAAGATGCCGCACCTGCTGGTGGCGGGCACGACCGGCTCCGGCAAGTCGGTGGGGATCAACGCCATGATCCTGTCCCTGCTCTACAAGAGCACACCGGATCAGGTGCGCCTCATCATGGTCGACCCGAAAATGCTGGAACTGTCGATCTACGAGGGTATCCCGCACTTGCTGGCCCCGGTGGTGACGGATATGAAACACGCGGCCAACGCACTCAACTGGTGCGTGGGCGAAATGGACAGGCGTTACCGGCTCATGGCGGCGGTCGGCGTTCGCAACCTGGCTGGGTTTAACAAGGCCGTGATCGACGCGCGCAAGATCGGCGAACCGCTTACCAATCCGTTCTCGATCACTCCGGAGGAACCTGAGCGGATCGAACCCATGCCGTACATCGTGGTGGTGGTCGATGAACTGGCCGACATGATGATGGTGGTGGGCAAGAAGGTGGAGGAGTTGATCGCCCGCTTGGCGCAGAAAGCGCGCGCGGCTGGGATACACCTGATTCTCGCCACGCAGCGCCCATCGGTCGATGTCATCACCGGGCTGATCAAGGCCAACGTGCCGACCCGAATCGCTTTCCAGGTGTCGAGCAAGATTGATTCGCGCACCATCCTCGACCAGATGGGAGCCGAAACCCTGCTCGGCATGGGCGACATGCTCTACCTCGCGCCGGGCACGGGCGTACCGATGCGGGTGCATGGCGCGTTCGTTGCCGATGGCGAGGTTCACAAGGTCGTCGACTATCTCAAGAAAACCGGACAGCCCGATTATGTGGAAGGCATCCTGACGCCTATCTCGGACGATTCGGATGATTTCGGCTTTGACAGCGAAGGCGGAGGGAGCGGGGGCGAGTCCGACGAGCTTTACGACAAGGCCGTCGAAGTCGTCATCAAGACGCGCAGGCCATCGATTTCGCTGGTGCAGCGCCACTTACGCATCGGCTACAACCGCGCCGCCCGCCTCATCGAGCAAATGGAACGCAATGGGGTCGTCTCTCCGGTGGGAGCCAGCGGCAACCGTGAAGTACTGGCTCCGCCAATCTCAGAGGAATGAACAGCATGAAAGGTTTCCGTGGCGCACTCGGCGTCGGCATATTCGCCGTTTCCCTGTTTCTTCCGGCGGTCAGCGCAACGGCGGCCAACGCGGTAGACAGCCTACGGCAATTTATCGCTTCGACCCGTGGGGCTGAAGGGGAATTCCGGCAAACCGTCAGCGGAAGAGAGGGGCAACCGGCGCAACAGGCTTCCGGCAAGTTTTCCTTTGCCCGCCCTGGCAAATTCCGGTGGGAATACGATTTTCCATACCCGCAGCTCCTGGTAGCCGACGGCAAGCAATTATGGTCGTGGGATCGCGACCTCCGGCAAGTGACGGTGCGCCCGATTGGGAACGCCCTGGGCTCGACGCCTGCCGGAATCCTGTTCGGGCAGGGAGAGCTTGAGCGCGATTTCATCCTGGAAAATGCAACGCCTGAAGAGATGGTCGGCAGCGAAAAACTCGCCTGGGTCGAGGCCCGCCCGCGCCAGACGGCAAACAATGAAGGCGGCAGCAGCGGTTTCCAGTTCTTTCGTTTCGGGTTCGACGGCAAACGCCTGCAACGTCTGACACTGCTCGACAACTTCGGGCAAACCACGGTCATCGAGTTCACCCGCCTGCGGCTCAACCCCACGTTTTCTTCGAACCATTTCCATTTCGAGCCGCCCGCCGGGGTGGATATCCTCGGCGACCCCTCGCCGCCGCAATGAGCGACGACCTCGATCTTTTCGGAACGGACGAACCCGCCGCGCGGGGAAAAAAAACCTCCCGCCCCGGCAGATCGTCCCGCGAGCCGGTGCCGATCCCCTTGGCCGAGCGCATGCGCCCGGCCTCGCTCGATGAAGTCGCAGGGCAGGCGCATCTTCTCGGGTCGGGAAAGCCCCTGCGGCTCGCATTCGAGTCGGGCAAGCCACACTCGATGATCCTCTGGGGGCCTCCCGGAGTGGGCAAAACCACGCTGGCGCGGCTGATGGCCAAAGGGTTCGACGCGGATTTCATCGCCTTGTCGGCGGTATTCTCCGGCGTCAAGGAAATACGCGAAGCCGTGGCGCATGCTGAAGTTGCCCGAAAAATGGGGCGTCACACCCTTCTTTTCGTTGACGAAGTCCACCGCTTCAACAAGGCGCAGCAGGACGCCTTCCTCCCCTACGTGGAACAAGGGCTTGTCACCTTCATCGGCGCAACGACGGAAAACCCCTCGTTTGAAGTCAACGCCGCCCTGCTTTCGAGGGCGGCGGTCTATGTGCTGGAAGCGCTCGATGCCGAGGCGATGGCGGAACTTTTTGAGCGTACCTGCCGCTGTGCCTGCCCGGAACTCGCGTTCGACGACGACGCGCGCAGCCGCATGACCGGCTTTGCTGATGGCGACGCCCGTCGGTTGATGAACCTCATCGAGCAGGTGCAGATCGCCGCCGCGACTACTGGGGAAAATCCCGTCACGGCGCGCTTCGTCGAGCAAACGCTATCGCGCGACCTGCGCCGCTTCGACAAAGGGGGCGAGGCGTTTTACGACCAGATTTCCGCCCTTCACAAATCGGTACGCGGCTCCGATCCGGACGCGGCGCTGTATTGGATGTGCCGCATGCTCGACGGCGGGGCCGACCCGCTCTACCTTGGGCGGCGGATTGTGCGGATGGCTACGGAAGATATCGGGCTGGCCGACCCGCGCGCCCTGGAAATTGCGCTCAATGCCTGTGCCGCCTATGAGCGCCTGGGTTCGCCAGAAGGTGAACTGGCCTTGGCCGAAGCCGTCGTATTCATGGCCTGTGCCGCCAAATCGAACGCGGTCTACGTAGCCTATGGCGCGGCGCGGCGCTTCATCAAACAAAGCGGCTCGCTGCCTGTACCGCTGCATCTACGCAACGCGCCAACCAAGCTGATGAAGGAACTCGGCTACAGCCACGGCTACCGCTACGCGCACGACGAACCGCAAGGCTATGCCGCCGGGGAGCGATACCTGCCCGACGGCGTAGAGCCACCCGGCTGGTACCGGCCTACATTACGCGGTATGGAAGCGAAAATCGCCGAAAAACTCGCCCACCTGCGTCGGCTCGACGCCCAGGCGGGGAGCGCGGTGCACGAAGGCAAACCCGCTGCGGCAATGGTAAAAAGCAACGATGGAGCGCCTTGACATGAGGCGCTCCATCGGGAACGGAACGAATTGGACAGCGGCTACCGGCGGGGAAGCCGCTTCACTGTGGAAGATTATGCGAAACGGAAAAGCGGTTGAACTCCGCACGAGCCCGTGCAGCCTTTTCAGGCATCCCGGCGGCATCGGCATATTCGATCAATTCCCGGAGCCAGCGCGCCAACAATTGCACCCCTTCGTCGGTTTGAACCAAACCGCAGAGCACCTGGCCCGCCATGACATCAGAAATCCCCTCGAATTCGGCGATCAAAGCAACTTCATCATCCGTAAGGTCGCAATAATCAAGGCAATCGCGCATGGATAGCATCTTGAACCCCCCCTTCCTGAAAGGAAATCAGCCTTCTTGTGCGGCCTGTTATAAGACTATGACAGCATGACCTAAAAACAAGGAAATAATTCATGAAAAATCTGAATCATTAAGTGACAGCCGTAATTGAAGCCAAAACAGCCCATTTTATTGGCATAAAAAAATATACAGAATCATTTGCTTGCGACACTTAACAAGTGAATTACTTTAACTGTTCGTCTCAACCGCATGAATTTTATTGATTCATGATCCGGAACTCACACAGGACGCTCTCACATGCTTGACATCCAGATACTACGCGGCCAACTCGATACCGTGGCGGCTCGTCTCCTGACCCGCGGCCTGCGGCTGGATACCGCCGCTTTTCTTGCCCTTGAAGAAGAGCGCAAGGCTCTCCAGACCCGTACCCAGGAATTTCAGGCGCGGCGCAACAGCCTTTCCAAGCAGATCGGCATCTTGAAAGGCAAGGGTGAAGACGCCTCGGCGGTGCTGGCCGAAGTCGGGTGCCTTGGCGACGAACTCAACCGTTGCGAACAGGCCCTGCCGGCATTGCTCGAACGGATGGACGCCTTTCTCGCCACCCTGCCCAATCTGCCGCAGGACAGTGTGCCGGTAGGCTCGGATGAGGCGGCGAATGTCGAAGTCCGCCGCTGGGGCACAACGCCAGTGTTCGATTTTGAAGTACGTGATCACGTCGACATCGGTGCGGCGCTTGGGTTGGACTTCAACACAGCCGCAAAACTTTCCGGTGCGCGCTTCAGCTTCATGCGCGGGCAGGTCGCGCGGCTGCACCGGGCGCTTGCCCAGTTCATGCTCGATACCCACACCCGCGAGCACGGCTACACCGAATGCTATACCCCTTACATCGTCAACCGGGAGGCGCTTGAAGGCACAGGCCAACTGCCCAAGTTCAAAAACGACATGTTCTGGGTTTCCCGTGGCGGCGATGAGCAAGCGCGCGAGCAATACCTGATCTCCACGGCGGAAATATCGCTGACCAACAGCGTCCGCGAACAGATACTACCCTCCGAGGCCTTGCCGCTCAAACTCACCGCCCACAGCCCATGCTTCCGTTCCGAAGCGGGCAGCGGCGGGCGGGATGTGCGCGGCATGATCCGCCAACACCAATTCGACAAAGTCGAAATGGTGCAGATTGTCCACCCGGAACAGAGCAACGCCGCCCTCGAAGAAATGGTCGGCCACGCCGAAGCCATCCTGCAGAAACTCGGCCTGCCGTACCGCGTCATCGTTCTTTGCACGGGTGACATGGGCTTTTCTGCCGCAAAGACCTTTGATCTCGAAGTCTGGCTGCCCGCGCAGAACGCCTACCGCGAAATATCCAGTTGCTCCAACTGCGAGTCTTTCCAGGCACGCCGCATGCAGGCGCGTTTTCGGAACGCCCAGGGCAAGAACGAACTCGTGCACACCCTCAATGGTTCAGGGCTGGCGGTTGGGCGCACATTGGTCGCAGTACTTGAAAACTTCCAGCGCGCCGACGGTTCCGTTGCCATCCCCGAAGCCCTGCGCCCCTACATGGGTGGGCTGGAGGTGATGACCCCGGAGAACTGAGAAGTTCCTCTCCCACTTGTGGGAGAGGGGTAAGGGTGTGCCGCACTCACATGGGTCTGTATAGGGCTAAACAAAAAACTTGCTAAGGCGCAGGTTGCGGCAGGCGTACTCCCGGCATGACCTGGGCATTGAGATGGAGGCCGGAAGGAGGCCGTTCCGCGTCGGATTCGACTAGCAGGGGGCGCTCGACCGGATAGGAGTAGAGGAGGACGTCGTAAAAATTACGGACATTCTCCGCCATGATGAGCGCCTCGCCGCCGCGTACCGGCCCCGTCTTGAACCGAGTAGCGTACTGGGGCTGCGACAGCAGGGGCAGCACGGATTTCAGATCCACCCACGCGGTGTCGTTCTTGCCGAGCAGGCGAGCCAGCGCACGGGCGTTGTTAAGCCCTCCGGGACCGATGTTGTAAGCGGCGGTAGTCATCCACATACGGTCGGGGTGGAGAACCTCTTTCGGGAGTTTTGCCTGCAACATAGAGAGATAGCGCGCGCCCCCAAGGATCGACTGCCTTGGGTCCAGGCGGTCTTCGACACCGAGCCGGTTGGCGGTATCGACGGTCAGCATCATCATCCCGCGCACACCAGTGTAAGACGTGGCTTCCGGGTCCCAATGCGATTCCTGATAAGAAACCGCCGCCAGAAAGCGCCAGTCGATGCCGGTTTTCTTCTCCGCCTCGCGGAAAATGGGGATATAGCGCGGCAAACGGTTCTGAATACGCTTGAGAAAGAACGTGATGTCGTAATGATCGAGGCGGCGGATGTGGCCGAAGTAATGATCCGCCGTACTAGCCAGCAAACCGTTCCCGGCCGATTCGTTGAGGAAGTCATTGATTTCGCCCATCAGCCCGCCGTCGGCTTGCAACGGCGTCGCCCAGGATACCGCGCTCTTGAGCGGGAGGTCGTAGGCGATGGCCAGCTTAGGCGCTAAACGCTTGGCGAGCGCGTAATTCACCCGGTCGGTTGCCAGGAGGTCAATCCGGCCAGCCGCCGTTTGCATGAGCAACTCCTGGTCGTCGGTATGCGGGGCAGGATGGACGACTTCCAGCCCAGGGACGCTTTGCTTGAGCGTTTCCATCAACGCAGCGAGTTTCGTCCCCTGTCGCACCGTGACGACCCGTCCGGACAAATCCCGGTCACGCAGGGCAGAACGGCGACCCATGCGGCCAACCAGCACGAAATCAATTTCGCGCAGCCCTGCCGTCCAGGCCAAGGGCAAATGGCTGTCGGGAGTCAATCCGGCTGCCGCCAGATGCGCCTGTCCATTGGTGACGGCTTCAAGCGCATGCGCCGTATCCGGATAAGGCACGAAACGCACCGGAACCCCAAGGCGCTTCCCAAGCGCAACCAGCAGATCGTGCTCAAAACCCGCGTAAGTCCCCCGTTCATCCGCACGGTAAGAGAGCGTATCGACGCGGGTAGCGACCCGCAGTTCGCCCAACTCGCGGAAATCCTCGATGCGGGAATGGGAAGGGCTGACGGCGGTCACTACGATGGCCGCGATCAGGAGCGTGGCGAAACTAGCAAAAATGACGTGAGAAAGACGCAAGCGAACACCCGAAAAACAAGAACCTGGTTGATTATGCCTGTCCTGACAGTTATGTGCATGTACAAAGGCAACAAACACACACGCACATGAGACAGGTGAGGTCAGAAAAGAGACAGTCGTCCACCGCGCGGAGTGTCCCTTACCGTAATTTTTGGCGCTACAGAAAAACCGCACACTGCCTATCTTTTTTTGCCGGGTCGCCTATAATTTCGCGCTTCGAGCGGAGAGATGGCCGAGCGGTTGAAGGTACCTGACTCGAAATCAGGCGTAGGTGTAAGCCTACCGTGGGTTCGAATCCCACTCTCTCCGCCAAAGTGTTTTTTTGCAACGTTTTGATTTATAGATAGAAAAAATCTGCCAACTGGCGTCTTTTTCTTCGTGGTTCCCCACTTGGTTCCCCATCTGGTTCCCCACCCCTGTACTGAGACTTCCTAAGACGATGTGACACGACGAACTGAACAAGGAATTTTTACGTTGACTTGTTGCGCTCGTCAGGCAGCACTGTTTGGGTACCGGTACACCACTCTGCCCAGTCTTGCATGATTGCCCGCCTCTTCTCAAAAAGATCAGAACGCAGATAGGCTTGTTCTACCGCTGTCCCTACCGAATGAGCCAGCGCGAGTTCTGCCAACTCCCTTGCGTGTTGTGTTTTCTCGGCAGCCCAGATACGAAAGGTAGATCGGAAACCATGAACGGTGACATGGCTTTGGTTCATCCTCCGCAAGAGAACCGACATCGCCATATTCGACAACGGTTTCCCTTCCTTGGCACCAGGAAACAGCCAGATGGTGTCCATTCCAGACACTTTTTCGAGGACTGCGAGTGTTGCATCCACCAACGGAACGCGGTGCTCGCGCCCACTCTTCATTCTTTCCCCAGGGATGATCCAGACACGACGGGAAAGGTCGAATTCTTTCCATTTGGCGAGCAGGACTTCAGATGTACGGCATGCGCTCAGGATCGTCAATTCCAGGGCGCGGGCAGCTAAACCTTTTTCCTTTTCAAGCAGCCCGAAGAAATCCCCAACCTGATCGTATGGCATGGATGGGTGATGCTGAGCCTTCTTGAGCTTTTCGGGTTTGGGCAACAGTTCCTGCAAATGCCTGTTCCACCGTGCCGGGTTGTCCCCCTCACGGTAGCCGATGGTCGTTGCCCAGGCCAGTACCCGTTCAATGCGCTCACGCAGGCGGGTTGCTGTTTCAGTTTTCGTTTCCCAGATCGGATCCAATGCCTTGAGGATGTGAGAGGTTGTAATCAACCGTACATTCATCCTTCCGAAGTATGGCGAGGCATAAGTAAAGAGCGTGTACTCCCATTGCTTCCCGTGTTTTTCACATTTCCATTCGGCTTTGCGCTTGGCAATATATTCCTTGGCGCATTGATCGAATGTTTTATCGCTGGCGTTCCTTTTTTCCGTTTGCTGCTGTATTTGCAAGGGTTCAGTTACTCGCATCGGGGATTCACGAGTCTGGTGTGCTTTTCCCATCTTCTTTTGCGTGGCAACTCCGCGTGCATGCAATGGATCAATTCCCTGAGCCAATGATTCACGAGCTTGGCGCACTTTTTCCCTTGCTTGGGCAAGGCTCACCTCACCAAGACCACCCATGCCCATGTAGTGTTCTAAACCTTCAATTTTGTAACGAAACACCCAGCATTTCGCCAAGCTTTCCTTTACGTAGAGATAAAGACCTTTTCCGTCGTTATATTTCCCCGGTTTGGAAATACGTGCGACTTTTAGAGCAGTCAGTTTTTCGAAAAACGGCATGATGATTGTTATTGAGAGAAGAGGATATGGGGCTTTTCGCCTAGTCCGATGATTCATTTGAACATTCGGATGGCAGCGTTCAAGCCCTTCAAAACCTGTTCTCTTCTGTAAATATGAGGAATCCGGCAGGTCGGAGGACTGACTTAACAATCCAAACATCATCGTAGGTTCAGCTTTTTCATTCCAGCCGGAAGTCGCCCTGAAATTGCGGCATTTCGCCATCAGATAGGCGATTCCTCCTCCTCGCGCGCTTCGCGCCAGCGACGGTAGTCTTCGTCGATCAGGTAACTGACCATAGCCACATCATGTCCCGGATTGGCCTGAACGCCCACGATCCATCCGTGAATGAACCTAAAACGTTTCCCAAACATTTCTTCTCCCTTTGACCGACGAACCTGGGTGACATCAGACAGAATGAGACGAACTCCACCGCTTGAATTGCCTCTTGAACCCGCGCATTTCGACATCAACCCACTGAAGTCACACTGGAGGGCGACTGGGGGGCGACTTTTTGCCATCGGCCAAAAAATGGCCTGTCCGGGCATCTCAACTATCACCACAGTCACACTGGGGGGCGACTTTTCAAGAGGGTGTTTCTATGAAACGGCGCTTGCCGGGACTGCCTCATCCTGATCACGCATTTTTAACTCCAACCAGAGGCCCAAGATTTGCCCGTCAAGGCTTGCCAAATCCGGCAGGGGTGAGAATTCCGAAATATGTGCACCTGGAGTGATTCAAAGAGATACATGGAAAAGGCTGTTTTTCGGATATTTCAACGGTATCTTTTTTCCCTTGCCGCTTTTGGATTGTTTCGGGCAGCCCTATACTGGGCTTGCATTTCGAGGGCATCGCGCCCTCAAGCCTTCATCGTCCTTTAGGCGCAATGAAGTCCGGTTTTCAACCGGCGTAGCGGTCGTTACCCGCATTTGAAAGTACCCGAGCCGTTGGTTCAGATTGAGTGATGCCCTTCCGAGGGCAATAGAAGAGTTGTCTATGCCCTTCGGGGCAATAGTTTGGCTTGCCCTCCCAAGGGCAGCAGCGAAGTTGTGAAGCAAGGCTTTGTCGGCGGGGTTTCCCGCGCTGACCGTCCCTGTCGGGATGCGTCTATTGCTTCTGTCCATTCGGTGGTACGTCCTGCCACCCGTCATTCCACCCTATGTCGGGCACACGCATCCGCGTCGCACATGGCAGCGGCCAATCGGTTCGCCATGTGTTTTTGCCCGGCCTCACACCCCCCGTTCGTCAGGGGGGAGTCCTGGAGGTTTCATCATGTCTGATCCATTGAAGAGCGCCTTTTGCGCCACTGATGCCGCCCTGCCGGTATCTCCAACCCCGCCACGGCCGAAATGCCTTCGCGGACGGATCAAATTTCTATTTTTAATGCCGACGAGCACGGGGAGCGTTACGCACAACCGGCGAATTTTGGACAGGCGTGGCGCATCCGTGATCGCGCACCACGCTCAAATTTCGATCACACACGCCGGGGGGTTCGAGACCCGCCCCCGCCGATGGACAAAGGGTTTCTCTGAACTGCTTGCTGTGCGCCGTCAGAACGGTGCACGGCCTATTGAGGAAGATTCATCATGATCCGCTTCAGCTATCGCCCTGCCGGGCGTACTTCCGGCAACCTGAACCCGCAACCCGTCCGCCGACCGGACAAGGATCAATGGTTCTTGACGGTCATCCTTGGCCGTTACCGTCCGGGTGAGGTTGACCCGCTATGTGTGCTGGAAATGCTCATCAAGCATTTCAACACCCAACATACGGCGTTTGAAAAGACTGTCTCGTTCAAGACGAGAAGGGAACGCGCTCAATTCCTGCGGCGCTTCTTTCGTGATCTGTCCGGGAAAGCCGGTTTCAAGACCTTGCCTGATCCGCGCAACCTCGGTGTCCGGCACGTCCGTGCAATGGTCAAGGTCTGGCAACGGGAGAAACTGGCTCCTGCTACCGTGCAGACTTATTTTAGTTTTCTGCGTGGGCTGGCTTTATGGCTCGGAAAACCCGGATTCATCCCGTCCCCGGCGTACTTCGGAATGGAGCCTTCGGAATTCAGGAGAAGCGAAGTCGCACAATCCGACAAAAGCTGGTCAGCGGCGGGCATCGACATTGACGGACTGATCGAAAAGGTTTGCGCCTTTGATTGCTATGTGGGGGCATCACTGAAACTGATCCGCCATTTCGGGCTGCGGCGCAAGGAATCCATCATGTTTCGCCCGCACCGTTGTGTTGTGCCGTTTGAAGCGACAGGGCTTGACCCGCTGGAACGAGAGGCCGAAGAGTACATCTCCATCAAGGCCGGGGCGAAAGGCGGCAGAAAGAGGTTCATTCCGCTCAATACCTCGGAACGTAAAAGCGCACTGGCCTATGCACAGGCGGTAGCAGGCGACACGGATGCGCATATGGGGCAACCGGGTTACAGCCTGCTCCAGAATATGTACCGTTTCGATTACGTGATGAAGAAATTCGGTGCAACGAAAAGGCTCTCAGGCGTGAGCGTACATGGGCTGCGCCATGAGGCGATGATCGAGCATTACCAGCAACAGGCCGGGGAACCGCCACCGGTGCGTGGCGGAAACCCCGTGTCACGGGAAAAGGATGTTGCCGCCAGACTCTCCGCCTCGAAGCTGGCCGGGCATAACCGCATGAGGGCTGCGTCCGCCTACGTAGGCAAGCCTGTTGCCATACGTCGTCATGCGCAGAAAAACCCACTTGTGCAGTGTGCCGATCAGGATGAGTCCTGATCGAATTCCAGTCCCTTCGCCTTCGCAATGGCACGGGCGAACTTTTCCAGCAGGTCGGGGCGTTCCGCTTCAAGCGTGTCTACCCACAAGCGGAACGCCGCTTCCCAATCGGCTTGGGTTTTTACACCGACGAGATCAATACCAATTCTTCGGAATTCGGCGATCTCGCTACGGGTAAATCTCATTTTTTTGCCTGAACGGAGCATGGTGCAGGTTTCTGTTCAGGGGGTAACCGCCTGGAGGGCAGCGTACAAGGTGGTCTTGCCGATCTTGAGCCTTGCTGCCGCCTCGCGCACACTCAAACCTTTGGCGATATGGCCGCGTGCACGCTGCAATCTTTCCGCCGTGATGACGGGTTTTCGTCCGCCCTTGCGTCCCCGTGCAGCGGCAGCGGTTAATCCTGCTTTGGTTCTTTCGCGGATCAGATCCCGCTCGAACTGGCCCAGTGCGCCGAACACATGAAAAATCAGCCTCCCGCCCGATGTAGTGGTGTCGATGGCTTCCGTCAGTGACCGAAAGCCAATGCCTCTTGCTTCCAGCGTGGCAACGACTTCGATCAGGTGTGCCAGCGATCTCCCTAGCCGATCCAACCGCCACACCATGAGCACGTCGCCGTCACGAAGGTAAGCCAGCGCGGAACCCAAGCCAAGGCGCTCGGCCTTGGCTCCCGAGACCGTGTCCTCGAAAATCCGCTCACAACCAGCCTTGCGTAGCGCGTCCGTCTGCAAGGCGGTGTCCTGCTCCGCTGTCGAGACCCGTGCATAACCAATCAATGCCATTTTTTGACCCCTTTTCCGTTAACTTGTCCGTCTATCTTCTCGTCCGTTTTGCCGTCTTCAAGGGGATTGCCGGACAGTTACGGCTTGTCCGGCAAACGACCGTTTGGCGGACAGGGAAAAAGCAAAAATTCAATGACGCGGCGCTTAGGCTTACTGTGTCTGGCAACAGCGAATCAGGTTTGTATACGGGTCGAAAAAATTCACTTTGCCTTCTTGACACGTTTCAACAGTTGTTGAACAATTGACGAATGGAAACGAAAACAGCCACTACCATCTTTGAAGTCCTGACTTCCGATGCGCGTCTTGCCATCTTTCGGCTTCTGGTCAAATACGCGCCGGACGGTCTGGTTGCCGGAGAGATTTCCCGGATGCTCGATATACCGAAGACCAATCTTTCCTTCCACCTGAAAAACATTGTGCACAGCGGGTTGGCCAGCGTGGTGCGAGAAGGTCGCAATACACGGTACAAGGCCAATATTCCCCTGATGATGAAAACCATCGCGTACCTGACGGAAGAATGCTGTTCCGGCAACCTTGGGCAATGTCGGGGTGTTCAAACCGAAAGCGAAATTATGTCGAAGATCCCGCCAGCCTGTTGCGAAGGCTAGAAACCTTGACTTTAGGAGAAATGTTCATGAACACGCCAGACAAAAGCGCATCAAACGAACAGGTCAAAAAAACTGTTCGCGCCGGATACGCCGCTATTGCCACGGGGCAAGGTTCCTGTTGCGGAGGAGGAGGCTGTTGTGGTCAACCCGACCCCATTCGGTTGGCAGAGGCCGTAGGCTACGATGCAGAAAGTCTTGCCAATTTGCCGGACGGCGCGAACATGGGGCTTTCTTGCGGTAACCCCATCGCCATCGCGGCCTTGCAGGAAGGCCAGACTGTGCTTGATCTCGGCAGTGGCGGCGGTTTTGACGTGTTTCAGGCAGGCGAGAAGGTAAAAGCCTCTGGGCGGGTTATCGGCGTGGACATGACCTCGGAAATGCTTGCCAAGGCTCGCGAAAATACTGAGCAGTACCGGCAGCGCACTTGCCTGGATAACGTGGAATTCCGCCTTGGCGAGATTGAACACCTTCCCGTGTCCGATAACAGTGTTGACGTGGTGCTCTCCAACTGCGTCATCAACCTTTCCCCGGACAAGCCTCAAGTCTGGCGCGAGGTCTTCCGTGTGTTGAAACCGGGCGGCAAAGTATCCGTATCTGACCTTGCCCTGTTGCAGCCTCTGCCCGACAGGCTTCAGGAAATGGCAGCGGCACTGGTGGGATGCGTGGTTGGGGCAGCTCTGGTGGAAGAAACCAGGGTCATGCTGGAAAAGGCCGGGTTTACGTCCATCGTCCTGACGCCCAAGCCGGATTATGTGCGGAACATGCAGGACTGGAACGACCCCTTGTACAAGCAAATCGCCGAAGCATTGCCGAAAGGCAGGGAAATGGCGGATTACGTTGTCAGCCTGGACATTGAAGCCAAGAAATAGGGCGTGCTTAACCACAAGGAACATACGGGATGAACATTCTTTTCCTCTGTACTGGCAACTCCTGCCGCTCCGTCATCGCGGAAGCCCTGCTCAAGTCAATGGCTCCGGCCGGTGTGGCCGTGCAGAGCGCGGGCAGCAATCCCGCAGGGTTTGTGAATCCCCGCGCCCTGGCCGTGTTAAGGGAAGCCGGGATTGCCACAGAAGGCTTGTTCAGCAAATCATGGGACAAGCTACCGGAAAAGCCGGATGTGGTGATAACCCTGTGCGCCGACGCAGCGGGTGAAGCGTGCCCGCTGTACTTCGGACAGGTTGTGCGCAGTCATTGGGGGATGCCTGACCCTGCCAAGGTAGAGGGTGACGAGGCGGCTATTGGCGCGGCTTTTACCAGTACCCTTGATGTATTGCGCAGACGCATCGGTTCCCTGGTGAATGGTTTGAAGGTGGAAGGTGATATGGATGAAGCCCGGTTTCAGGAACTGCTGGATTCCATCGCTTCTATCTAAGTTTTTTTGTCTGTAAATGTTCAACTCTTCAACAACTTTCACCACATCAAGGAGTGCAGATGGCTAACGGAAAGGAAACCCTGTCGGGTCGTTGTTGCAGTTCCGTAGCGGAAATGCCGACCCAGCTATCTTCCCCTGTTGACAGCGCCCGTTCGTGGAACTATCGCTACGCGGGCAGCATCGTTGGCATTGCCGTACTGTGGGTGCTTGCCTACTCGTACATCATCCCTGTTTCACGCTGGCTGACGTATGATGCCTTGGGCATTACCGTTGGCTCGCATCTCGGTGCGGCCATCGAATTCTTTTTTTACGACACGGCCAAGATTCTGCTCCTCCTTGTCGCCTTGATTTACGGTATTGCCTGGATACGAACCTCCATGAATGTGGAGCGGGTACGTGACTATCTTTCAGGCAAACACCGTGGCCTTGGCTATTTTCTCGGTGCTCTGTTCGGTTCGTTGACCCCGTTCTGTTCCTGTTCAAGCATCCCGCTTTTCCTTGGCTTTCTCAGTGCCCGCATTCCCATGGGCATAATCATGGCCTTTCTCATCACATCGCCTTTGATCAACGAGGTCGCGATTGTTCTGCTCTGGGGGCTGCTGGGCTGGAAGTTCACAGTAGCGTATGTGCTTGTGGGTATGCTGGCTGGCATTCTTGGCGGCTGGTTTATGGATCGCATCCGGGCAGAACGCTGGTTGCAGCCTTTTGTTCTGGAGGGCATGAACGGTGCTCCCGAACATCAACTCGTTTCGGAGTCCGGGGAAGTACAAAAGCCGACGATCCGCCAGCGGCATGCTTTTGCCTATGGCGAAACGGCCACGATTTTCAAACGTACCTGGAAATGGGTCATTGTCGGCGTCAGCATCGGGGCTGCCCTGCATGGCTTTGTGCCGGAAAACTGGTTCGCGGAAAATTTCAGCGCCAAGGATTGGTGGACCGTGCCTGCTGCCGTCCTTGCAGGCATCCCTTTGTACTCCAGCGTCACCGGCATCATCCCGATAATGGAAAGCCTTTTGCTCAAAAGCCTTCCTCTTGGCACGACCATGGCTTTCTGCATGAGCGCCGTTGTCGCCAGCCCGCCATCGTTCATGATGCTGCGGCAGGTGATGACATTCAAACTGTTGGGGGTTCTCATTGCCTATCTATGGGTGATGCTCACTCTCGTGGGCTGGCTGTTCAACGCCATCGGCCCGTACATCATGTAGTCATTCCGAAAAGGAGAAAATCATGCACATCAAAGTATTCGGCCCCGGTTGCGCCCGCTGCACGACAACGGAAGATCTTGTTAAAGAGGTTGCCGCTGCCAAAGGTGGAAATATCACTGTGCAAAAAGTAACCGATCTCAAGGAGATGATGGTTTCAGGCATCGTTTCTACCCCGGCTGTTGTTATCGACGGCATCATAAAATCAACCGGCAGGGTTCCCACCAAGGAAGAAATAGCAGCCTGGATTGACGGTGCTGCCGGTGCTCCGTCCACATCTGCCGCTCCAGGCTGCGGCTGTGGCGGAAAGTGCTGATACCCAGTAAGCAAACTGCAATGAACAAATCAGCACTGAAGAAACTCTCTTTTCTCGACCGCTTCCTTACCCTATGGATATTCCTCGCCATGTTCATAGGCGTGGGGCTTGGGTGGGCTGTGCCGGACGTAAAGAACATCATCAACTTTTTCCAGGTGGGCACGACCAATATTCCCATCGCCATCGGGCTTATCCTGATGATGTATCCGCCTCTGGCAAAGGTGAAATACGAGCAGCTTGGGCAGGTATTCCGCAATAAAAAAGTGCTCCTGCTTTCCCTGGTGCAGAACTGGGTTATCGGCCCGGTTCTCATGTTCCTGCTGGCGATTGCCTTTCTTTCCGGCAACAACAGCTACATGGTGGGCCTTATCCTCATTGGCCTTGCCCGCTGCATCGCGATGGTCATTGTCTGGAACGACCTTGCCGGTGGTGACAGGGAGTATTGCGCCGGGCTGGTGGCCTTCAATGCCGTGTTTCAGGTGCTTTTCTTTTCGGTCTACGCCTATGTGTTCATTACCGTGCTGCCCGGCTGGCTCGGATTGTCTGGGGCGGTGGTGGACATCAGCATGGGGCAGATTGCCGAAAGCGTTTTCATCTATCTCGGCATTCCGTTCCTTGCGGGCGTCGCCTCGCGTTTCTATGGCCTCAAAGTCAAAGGACTGGACTGGTACGAGAAGGTTTTTATCCCCCGCATAAGCCCGTGGACGTTGCGAGCATTACTGTTCACCATTTTGGTCATGTTCTCCCTCAAGGGCGAATACATCGTGCAACTTCCCCTGGATGTGGTGAAGGTCGCCATTCCCTTGCTGATTTACTTTCTGGTGATGTTCCTGTTTTCGTTCTACCTTTCCAGGCGGGCAGGAGCGAATTACGAACAGTCAGCCACACTTTCCTTCACTGCCGCTTCCAACAATTTCGAGCTTGCCATTGCCGTTGCCATCGCCGTGTTCGGTCTGAACTCCGGCGAAGCGTTTGTGGCCGTCATCGGGCCGCTGGTGGAAGTGCCGGTGTTGATTGGTCTGGTAAATGTGTCCTTGTGGCTGAAAAAACGGTGGTGGAATGCGGCATGACTTGGCAGGCCGCAATGTCTTGTCGTTTTTTTAATCCTGGCAGTTCAAAAAACGAATACCGTATTGCAGGGCAAGCATGGTCGTAGAAAAAACTGCGCTACGCCTTATCTTTTCGCTTGGTCTGACTCAAACGATTGCCTGGGCTTCATCCTATTACCTTCCCGCCGTTCTGGCCCGCCCAATGGCGGAAGGTCTGGGATGTTCTGTTTCAAATGTTTATGCGGCTTTTTCCGCAGCACTTGTCATCGCGGCGCTTACCGCTCCTTTCGCGGGGAGATACATCGACAAATGGGGTGGGAAGCGTGTTCTTGCCGCTTCCAGTGTTTGGTTCGCGCTGAGTTTGGTTTTTCTGTCGCAGGCGCAAGGCGTGTTGAGTCTTTTCATAGGGTGGGTCCTTTTGGGCTTTGCTATGGGGGCTGGACTCTATGATATGGCCTTTGCCGCAGTAGTTCGGTCCCGTGGCTCGTCCGCTCCATCCGTCATAGCCGGAATCACCCTTTTTGCAGGTTTTGCCAGCACAGTGGGTTGGCCCGTATCGCATTATCTCCTGTCAAATTTTGGCTGGCGGCAAGCCTTGGTCGTATGGGCCAGTGTCCACCTGCTCTTGGCGCTGCCACTGAACTTGTCACTGGTTCTGCCCATGTCGCCCGACAGTAAGAAGCATCCAAGGCCGAATGCCGATTCTTCCCACGAAATGGAAAGAGACAGGATTCCGGCAATGGTTGTACTGGCTCTGGCCTTTGTGTTGTCCGGTTTTTGCACAGTTGCTATGGCCAGCCATATGCCTGGGCTTCTGCAACTCTTCGGAGTTGGCGTGGCTGCAAGTATTTTTGCCGGGATGGCGTTTGGCCCCGCGCAGGTGTTCGCCAGGGTGTTTCAGATTTCCATGCTGCGGAAGGTGCCGCCCATAATCACAGCCATACTGGCTGTTCTCATTACCCCGCTCGGTGCTGTTTTGCTGATTTTGTCCGGGCCATGGGCTGCTACGCTGGTTGGCGTAACGCACGGTTTCGGAAATGGAATGCTGACCATCATCAAGGGAACGCTGCCCCTTAGCATTTTCGGGGAAAGAGGCTATGGCCGCAGGCAGGGGTTATTGTTTTTACCCGCAGGCATTACGCAGGCGTTTTCACCTTTTCTGTTCAGCTTGTGCATTGACGCATTGGGCAAGGATGCGCTGTATGTCTATATTGCTGTCATTTGGACGGCAGCATTGCTTTTTCTGTGGTTGAAACGCCTGACTCATTGACTGGCTGCCGCAACTTCCCGTCCTGCTCGATGTTGATTAACACCACTGTTTATATCGATACATGACATAAATACCGTTTCGTCCCACAATATGCGGATGTGGCTCAGGTTGAATTGATCGGGCTTGTCAATCTTCCTGCTGCGGCAGTTGCCCGATTTCGTCGAGCTGCTGCTGCAAGGAGAGACGAGCAATCTTCGATAGAGGCAGATTCCTGAACAATTCGATCCTGCGGTTCAATAAATGGAATGCAACAGAAACCGCATGGCGCTTTGTCTGCTCATCACCTTCTACGGCGGCAGGGTCTTCGATGCCCCAATGAGCGGTCATTGGTTGTCCGGGCCAGACCGGACAGGTTTCACCAGCAGCCGAGGAGCACACCGTAAAAACGAAATCCATCGTTGGAGCGCCGTTTTGTGCAAACTCGTCCCAACTTTTGCTGCGCAGTTGCTCAGTTGGCAACCCATGCTCATTGAGAAAATCGAGTACGTGTTGATTCACAACACCGGTTGGGCGGCTCCCGGCACTGAATGCCCGGAAACGGCCACCACTGATGTGATTGAGGATGGACTCCGCAAGGATGCTGCGCGCAGAATTGCCCGTGCACAAAAATAGGACGTTATAGATACGATCTGACATGATTCCCTCTCTTCGGGATGATGTCTTCTGGAGACTGGCACGGCGCTTTGCCATGGTGTTTGAGGCTTCTGTTTTCGGCAAGCAGTTGCCGCCTTGGCAGCAGTTCTGGGTCAGGAATGCGACTAGTTCGTCTATTTCACCGTAGTCTGCCGAGTAGCGGATAAACCGACCTTCCTTCTGACCCTTAATCAACCCGACACGATTCAGATGAGCTAAGTGGAACGAGAGCGTAGCCGGCGCCATGTCCAGTTGCTCGTCAATCACGTTGGCAAATAGGCCATCATCGCCCGCTTCGACAAGCAGGCGAAAGATGGACAAACGGGATTCGTGCCCAAGGGCAGCGAGGAGTTCGGCAGCGGCTAATGTTTCCATATTTCCGTTGTTATGGAATTGCAAAATCAAGCTAACTATAGAAAATGCCGCCTGCTGGACGCAAGCGGCGTTTGAAGCTCATGCGTACAAACGATCTTTGAAGCTGATGTCTCGTTTGTAGGAATCCATGCTGCCAACCTTGCGGAGATTTGCCCACGTACCCTTATAATAGGGAACCACGTTGCGGTCGGTCCAGTCGGTGGTTACATCGCCTTGAATGCCGTTGATGTAGCCGAACATCATAAATGTGTGGTTTGGTTTGATATCCTTGCTTGGGTAAGCCATTGCGAATGTTGAGCCAAAATCGTTGAATACTTCGACGATGTCACCGGCAGACACGCCCAATTCCTTTGCGTCGCTCTGATTCAGTTCGATGTAGGCCATCGGATACCGTTTCTTGACGAAATCGTTGTATTGATCGTGATATGCCGTTTGCCAAACTTCGTTATACCGTCCGTTGTTTATCCAGAAGCGATATTTCTTCTTCTGCCGCTCCACGGTTTGGGGCAAACCATTCCACCGTGCCGGTTTGAATCGAGCTTTACCGTCTGGCGTATCGAATTTCGAGTCGGCGTACAGCATTTCCGTACCGACTAGTTTTCCGCTCGTATAAGACTTTACAGGGAGCTGGACACCGTTATTACCTGCAGCACGCAACCGCTCGTAGGTAACGAGATTGCCTGTGTCACCTCCTTGGCTGTCAATCTTGTTGGCACCGGGCTGGCCTGCCTGCCTGAAACCATCATTGAATGCGTCTTCCTCGGTACGCCAGTCGAACCCACTGAACCGGTTCACCATGGCTGCATTCCCTTCAGCTTGGTAAGCCGATTTGAGCGTATTGGCTATTTTTGCTGCAATGAGCGAATCGGCCATCGCGCTGCCAGGCGGATCCATAAACTTTTGTGAAAGGCGCATTCGGCGCTCACCGTTCATGGATGTCAGATTGGTTTCACCGGCATGTGCAGCGGGCAGCAACAGATGCGCTGCTTCGGCTAACATGGTCGGATAAAGGTTTATCGACGCAATAAAAAGGCCGCCTTTGCCAGTTGCCTCATAGATTGCGTCGACCAATTGCGCCTCAGTCGATCTCCGCGCTTTCAATATTGCATCTTTCACAATTTGAGAACGGCGCATAACCGCTTCGCGCAATGCATGTGAGTTGTTGCTTGTCTGGAAGCCGTTGCATCCCCACCAAGTCATCACCCGACCCTTTCCACGAATGAGTTCTTGGTCGATGTCGATTTTTCTTTTGCCTGGATATGGCGGGCGGGCATATCCCTCCTGGTGACCGCCCATGCGAACCACGCCCGTTCCCCGACGCCCGACATTACGTGTGGCAAGGACGAGATCAACCAAGGCCGCTTGGATCAGATAATTATCGTTGCCCCAGATAATACCTTTCTCATAAGCGTGCATTGTCCTAGGCAACTGTCCGGACGCCTTGGGTCTGTAAGCCCACTCTGCTGCCTTTTGCAGTTTTTCCACAGATATGCCAGTAATCTTGCTCGTTTCATCCAGCGACATCCTGTTCGCCTTGACCGCTTCATCAAAGCCGTTGGTATGTTGGTTGATGAAATCGCGATCAATCCAACCCTGCTCGACGACATAGGTAAACAGCCCATTGAACAGCGCCGTGTCGGTGCCAGGCTGAATATCAAGGTGAAGCACGTTGTCGGTACCGGCGGCATGCTCTGCAGCAGCGATGCTTGAAGTACGTCGCGGGTCGACAAAGATGATACGTGTCGTGGGTATGGTCTCGCCCGGAAACTGCTTCTTCTTCTTCGTGTTCGTTGCGCCTTGCAGGTTCGGAAGCCAGAAATTCAGGAAATAATTGGTTTGTGCTTCATAGGCGCTAGTGCCCACCGCAATTAGGACATCGGCCAACTCTGCATCTTCATACGAGTTGTTCAACTCGCCAATACCCATTTCGCGTGAAGCATGGCATTCCGAATTGTAGGCGGGTCGATTATGAATGCGTACCATCTGTGTTTGCAGAGCGGTGAACATCAGCTTGCCACTCGCCCATGTGTTTTCGAACCCGCCACCCGCACCGCCATGGTCGAATGCTGAAAACACGAGACCATCCGGTCCATCTTTATCAAGCGTCCTCTTGACTACACCGGCATAAATACGCATCGCGTTATCCCAGTCGGTATCGACCCACTGATTGCCGATGTACAAACGGGGATTAAGGAGACGATCGCGCGTAAGACTATTTGCGTTATACATGTAGCTCGCCATCTTGCTACCGCGCGTCGAATTGAGACCGTTGTTTACCACGCAATTCTGGTCTGGGATGATCATGATGTTGTGCCGCGATCCATTTCTATCAGTGACGATATTCGTCATTGTCGGTCTCGGCGCAACCGTCAGGACAGGCAATTGCTTGCGAAAGTCTAAGCCCAGCGCATTCTCTGTGGGCGCACGGCCACCTTCGGTTCCTTCAGGCCACTTGTACACGTGGTAGCCGCAGCCGACGATGCAAAAATGGCAGGTCATATCCGTCCGTTGTGCGCCTACGGGCGGTAGCGTTATACGATCTTGGTCGTTCATAGTCTTCTCCGTTACAGGATATTTGCTTGGCGTCCAAACAGCATGCCGTCAATTCCCAAGGCGGCAATCTGGCCGCTTTTCTCGTCATAGGAGAGACGGATTCTGGGCTGATCCTCAGTGGCTTGTCCTATGATCATTTGGCCATTTTTCTCGGCGTCGTACATGCTGTAGTGACAAGCGCATTTGAAGGTATTGCTGCCGCTGTCGAAGGCTAGCGGGCAGCCCATGTGTGTGCACAAGATGCTGTATGCAACAATATCTTTATCTGGCCCGACACCACCAGGGGCAGGTACCCCCAGTTTTACGGCAAGGCATGGTGACGAGGCATCCGGGTAATTGAACGATACCGGCTTACCTTGCGTGAATTGCGTAATGGGGGCAACAGAATGCCGTGGATAGGGAAGGAGTGTTCGACTTGTGTCAGGCACGGGTGCATTCTTGCCCGCAGCAGTAGCTGGGGTGGCAACGACTGCGGCGGTGGCGGCCACGCTACTTCCACTCAGTTTCAGGAAAGTGCGCCGGGTGATTGTGTTATCAGTCATGTCAGTTTCCTTGTTCCGTTCAGAGACGTGCTCAATCATTTAGGGCTTCGGTTTTCAGCATGTAGCTGGCCTTGACAACAGTTTCTGGTCAGGAATGCAGTTGGTTCGTCCACCGCGCTGTAGTCTGCCGAGTGCGGATGAACCGGTCTTCCTTTCACGATTCATAGAAGCCAAGTGGAACGAAGGTGAGGCCGGTGGCGTACTCAGTTGTTCGCCAATCACGTTGGAAAACAGCCCGTTGTTGCCTACCTGGAGGAGCAGACGGAAGATGGACAGGCGGAATTTTTGTCCAAAGGTAGCGAGGAGTTTAGCTGCGGCCAACAGTTCCATATTTCCATAATAATGAAAATATGGAACTGTGTCAACTATTGTAAAAAAGTTACTTTTTCATAGATGCCGCATGGTCTAGCGGTTTTCAGGAGTGTGTACGCTCACCGAAAATCAATTATTTTGGCAGGTGCTGCATGCGGAGGGCAGTTCAGAAACACAGCACTGATATTCGTGGTATTACCCTCATCAGTTCCCCACCTGGTTCCCCACCTCAATTTCCATCTTAGACAGGGATTTGATGAGACTATATGATACATAGATGTTTTCTCGAAAGCCTGAATTCCTTGTGTTTATAGGGATTTCAAGCCAGAATGGGACGCCCTGATACGCAAAAAATTGTCCCACTCTCTCCGCCAGATTTACATTGACGCTAATAGCGTCTTCCCCGGTCTTCAGGCAAGGCGGCTCATAGGGCTTTCAGGCGACCACTTCCTCCACCAGCCTCCCAACCCCTTCTTCCGACAGGTCATCCGTCATCAACTGGTGCGCTTGGGTGAGTTGGCGGAAGTTTTTATGTTGTGAGCGGGCGTAGAGCGGGTCGTAGTGATGGGTGATGAGTTCCTGGAAGAGTTCCGGCAGCTTGCGTTCGTATGCCCATGTTTGCCAGCGGTTCAGCGTGGCGTTGTCGATGAGGCCGCGCAGGCGTTCCAGTCTGGCCGTGAGGGCGGCGGGGTTGTCGCCCAGATAGGCGTAATCGTCGAGCAGGTAGGCGAGCCGCGCTTGCTGCGTGGCGCAGATTTCGATGCACGGTGCGGCGCGCATGGCCTCTATCAAGGCGTTGGGCAGGGCGCAGGTTCCGATTTTGCGGCTTTCGGCTTCGACGTAGACGATTTTCTCTGGGTCGAGGCGCTCGATCCGGTCGGCGAGGCAGCTTTCAAACCATTTTTGCGTCGGTTGCGCGCGGTTCGGCAGGCCGCCAAGGACGGAGCCTTTGTGCACGGCCAGGGCTTCGAGATCGAGCGTCTGCATGCCTCGCGCGGCCAGCGCGGCAAGCAGCCGCGTTTTGCCGCTGCCGGTCGCGCCGCAGATCACGCGCCATTGGAGTTTTGCGGGCAGGGTTGCCAGCAGGTCGACGACGTGCCTTCGCCATGTCTTGTAGCCGCCCGTGAGTTGTCCGGCGCGCCAGCCGATCAACTTGAACCAGTGCGCGGTGCTCATGCTCCGCATGCCGCCGCGCCAGCAGTAGACGAGAGGCCGCCAGTGTTTGGGGTGGTCGCGGAAATGCACCTCCAGCATCGCAGCGATGTTTCTTGCCACCAGGGCTGCGCCCAGTTTTCGGGCATCGAACGGAGATTGCGCGTAGAGCAGGCCGACTTCGTGGCGCTCTTCGTCGTTCAAAACGGGACAATTCAGCGCGCCGGGAATATGATCTTCCGCGAATTCGGCGGGGGAACGGACGTCGATGATTTCATCGAAGTCGGTACGCTCAATAAGTGCGCTGGAGAGGTCGAACGCCAATGGTGAGGGCATAGGGAAAGATGGAAAACGTGATCGAAAAAATCAGGCTGACACAATTTTCTCATGGTGGCGGCTGCGGCTGCAAAATCGCGCCCGCCGTGTTGAGCGAGATGCTGGCGCGATTGCCCGCCGGGGGTTCTCCGCCGGAGTTACTCATCGGAACCCGGACGAGCGACGACGCGGCAGTTTATCGGCTGAACGATCAACAGGCCTTGATTGCGACGACGGATTTTTTCATGCCCATCGTCGACGACCCTTTCGATTTCGGGCGTATCGCGGCGGCCAACGCGCTTTCTGATATTTACGCGATGGGCGGCTCGCCGATTCTGGCGCTGGCCTTGGTGGGGATGCCTATTGGCAAGTTGCCGCTGGAGGTGATTGGCCAGGTGCTGGAAGGCGGCGCGAGCATGTGCCGCGAGGCGGGCATCCCGGTGGCGGGTGGCCATTCGATCGACAGCGTGGAGCCGATTTACGGGCTGGCGGCGATGGGGCTGGCGCATCCGGAGAAGGTGAAAAGCAACGCGGGGGCGAAGCCGGGGGATGTGCTGATTTTGGGTAAGCCGTTGGGTATCGGGGTATTGAGCGCGGCACTGAAGTCGGGGCGGCTGGACGAAGCCGGTTATCAAGCCATGATTGCCGTGACGACGCAGTTAAACCGCGTCGGCATGAAGCTGGGTTTGCGCGACGATGTGCATGCGATGACGGACGTGACCGGTTTCGGCTTGCTTGGGCATTTGCTTGAGCTTTGCCGGGGTTCCGGTTGTTGCGCGGAATTGGCCTTCGAGGTGCTGCCGGTGATCGAGATGGCGCGCGGTTTGGCGCAGGAGGGGGTCAAGACGGGAGCTTCCGCGCGGAACTGGTCTTCTTATGGCGATGAGGTGACGTTGCGCGATGTCGCCCCCTGGCAGCAGGTTCTCCTCACCGACCCGCAGACCAGCGGCGGTTTGCTCGTCGCTTGCGCGGCAGAGGCGGCAACGGAGGTGCTTGCCCTCTTTCACGCGGAAGCTTACGCGGCGGCGGCGGAAATAGGGCGCTTGCGGGGATGGGAGGCGGGAGCGCGCGTGGTGATGCAGGGGTGAGAGGCTTACTTGGCCGTAGCCAGATACCGTTTCGCGTCCTTCAAAAGCAGCAGGAGTTGCCCTTCACGTAGCGGGGAAGGTTCAAAGCCGAAGCGCAGGTAGAAGCGGGCGGCATCCGCGTCGATGGGGTGCGTGAGCAGTGCGCGGACACCGGCTTGTCCGGCGATCAGCAAGGCGCGAAGGATGGCATCCCGGAGCAGGCCCGCGCCGATGCCGCGTTTTTGGTCTTGCAGGCATACCGCCAGCCGGGCGAGGATGATGACGGGGATCGGGTATTGCCCCATGCCTTTGCGGATGCGTTCGCTTGCCTCCGTAGTATCGATCTGCCCGACGATCAGGCTGAAATATCCCGCTACGCGCTCGCCGTTGCGGATGACGAATGTTTTTGCCGAGCCGCTTTGCTGTGCCTGATGGGCGTGCCGGATCAGCCAGTCGTCGAGAGCAGGTTTGCCGCTATTGAAGTTATCCAGACGGTGATGTTGTGCAAGGGGTTCCGGTGGAGCGTATGCGCCGCGCATATCATTTGGAGAGTGCTAGAATGTTGCAAAAAGGATAACACAAAAGCATTATTCCGTATCCCACGGCACTTTGCGTGAAAACAGTTCGTGCAGCCCTTCGTTGAATTGCTCGGGACGGTCGAGCAAATCCAGTAATGTTTGAGCCTGGTTGCCGGAAACCATGAACAGGCGTTGGTCGAGCAAGGTTTGCTCGGCGGCGCGGCAGGCGCTGTCAAGGATGAAGTCGGTCAGCGATTTGTGCGCCGCCTCGGATGCGCGGCGCAGCATGGCTTCCTGTTCGGGTGTGGCACGAAGGCCGAACCGGGCAGTGCGGGAGGCGGAAGGGGTGGCAACAGACATGGCGGCTTCCTGGTATGAATCAGATGAAGACGATTTTTATGTTAGTACAACAGGCGTACATTTTACAAGAGAGCATGCCGATAAAGCAGTACAGTCACCCACCGTTCACTGCGGCATCCACTGCACCGGGTCGATCTTCCATTGCCTGAAATCTTCACAGCCCACGATGCGATCCTGCGAGTGCCGCAGGTCGATGAGTTCGGGTTTCAGATAGTAGCCGCGCGTGTGGAAGATGATCCTGACCCTGGGTTCCATGAGTTTGTCCGGATATTGTTCTTCGACGACGGCGAGCCGCCCGCTTTCCAGCCGTACCAGCGAGCCAGTGGGGTAGATGCCAAGCGAGCGGATGAAGACCTGAACCAGTTCTGGGTTGAAGTGGAATTTGCTCCATTCGAGGATTTTGCGTAGCGCCTCGGTGGGTGGCATGCCTTCGTGGTAGCAGCGGTTTGACGTGATGGCGTCATAGACGTCGACGATGGCGCTCATTTGGCCGTATTGGTTGATGCCGTCGCCCTTGAGCTTGTTCGGGTAACCGCTGCCGTCGAAACGTTCGTGGTGTTGGGCGGCGACGGAAAGCGCGACAGGGCTGATACCCGGCGTGGCTTCGAGGATGATCTTGCTTTGTACGACGTGCGTTTTCATCTGCTCGAATTCTGCGTCGGTGAGTTTGCCCGGCTTATTCAGGATAGGGTCGGGGATCGTGGCCTTGCCTACGTCGTGGAGCAGAGCGCCGATGGCGATTTCCCGGATGATCTCGCGCGGCAATTCCAATGCGCGGGCAAATGAAGTCATGAGCGCGCATACCGAAACCGAGTGCTGGAATGTGTAGTCGTCGTGGTTTTTCAGTTGCGCCAATGGCAGGAGGGCGTCCTGCTGGCGAAAGATGGATTCAACGATGCGCTCAACCACGGGTTCGATATGTTCGATGGCGATCTGCTTGCCCATGCGGACATCGCTCATCATGCTGTGCACAATGCGGTTAGCTTCGGCATGCAGCTTTTTCGCGTGTTGGCGTTCTTCGGTGAGCCTGATTGGGCCTGGTGCCGGGGGAGTGTCACCGGGTGGGGCGGGAGGCTCAACCGGAGCGTCCTGTGGCTCTTCGACATCTACGCCGCGTGAGGTGTCGATGCTGATTTCACCTTCGCCCAGAGCGAGAAGTTTTTGCAGTGTTTTGTCGCTGTCGATGAGAAACCGGTTTCGCAGGAAGTTGTGCTCGATCCAGTCGCGGTTGAGGTCATGTACATACATGCCAACGCGGAGTCTGGAAACAGGAACGAGCTTTATCATGACGGGCGGGAAAACGTTTGACTTCAGGGTAATAGCCATCGAGAACGCTTGCTGCAACGAATCTCACGTTCATGGGCAGAATGCGCGCTTATGCCGGTATTTGCCCATGCGGGTTTGGAGCTTGAGGTCTTGCCTGGAAGTTTCCGTGTACCGTTACGCTGCTAAAATCGCGCTCTATATTTCATCTGAGGAGTTCCACGGTGCACATCGTCTGTCTCGACCTTGAAGGAGTGCTGGTTCCCGAAATCTGGATTGAATTCGCCGGGCGCACGGGCATTCCGGAACTGCGCCGCACAACGCGCGATGAGCCGGATTACGATGTGCTGATGAAGTATCGGCTGGACATCCTGGCGAAACATCGCCTTGGGCTGCCGGACATCCAGAAGGTGATTGCGGACATGGGCCCTTTGCCCGGCGCGCGCGCGTTTCTCGACGGCTTGCGCGAAGCGTACCAGGTGGTGATTCTTTCCGATACGTTCTATGAATTCGCCCATCCGCTGATGCGGCAACTCGCGTGGCCCACGCTTTTTTGTCATGGGCTGGAGACCGACGCCGGGGGCGTGATCGTGAACTACCATCTACGCATGGCCGACCAGAAACGCGAGGCGGTGAAACGCTTCCGCGAACTCAATTTCACCGTCGTGGCTGCGGGCGATTCGTATAACGATACCGCGATGCTGGGCGCGGCGCACGGCGGCATTCTCTTCTGCCCGCCGGAAAACGTGGCGCGCGAGTTTCCGCAATACCCCGTAGTGCGTGATTACGCGGCGCTCCGTGCGGAAATTGACCGTGCTTTTGGGCGCGCGGGCTGAGTTTCTTGCACGGTTTTTCTATTCTGCCTGTTCCGGTTCTGTTTCCCGCGCAAACCGTTCCAGTAGGGGAAGCAGGGATTCGCCCCCGGCGATCTGGGGATTGGAGGTGTTGGAGCCGTTGGCCGTTTCGCGGGCGGCGATAGTGGCTTTGGCGCGTTCAAACGCTTCGGTGAATGAACGGGTTTCGCGTAACGCTTCGTCGAAATAGGCGCGCCCGAAATCGGTCAGATCATTCGTGTCGTTGCAACCGAAAGAATTATGGTCGGCGGATGCAGCGGTGATGACCAGCGTGTTCTCGTCGGCAAGGGCAGGGATAAAACCGCCGGAATAGCAGGCCGAAATTACGACGACACGGTGTTTGATATCGGCATCGTCGAGCGCCTTGCGTAGCATTTGCGGGGTGAGGTCGGAGAACCCGAACGGCGAAAGTTTGATGGAAAAACGGTGATCGGCTGAACCGTGCGAAGTCAGGAACAGGAAAAGCAGGTCTTCCTCCCCGTTCATTTGCTCGCCGATGCGGCGCAGTGCCCGCGAGAGCGATTCGTGGGTGGCGAACGGGAGTGTTCGCGCCATGGCAAGGTTGTTGACCAGAATCATGGAGTGACCGGCAGTGGCGTAGCGATCCCTGAACAATTGTTCGACGGTGATGACCTCGCGCATGAACACGCCTTCTTCGCTGCCCGCGACGCCGAGGAAAAAGATTTCTGGCACATCGGGGGTTCCGGCTTCGATTCTGGCCAGTTTTTCATCGAGAAGGCGCGGCTGGCCGTAAAACACTTCTTCGTCGATGGGGGGGTTTTTGACGTTTGCGGCTTCTGCCACGGGGACGGGGGTACTGATTTGCCAGAGCGCCAGCGGATCGACGCTGGTGAAGGCGGCGAAGAGCGCCGGCAGGGTGAGCGGTACATACAGGACGCGCCGCCAGCCGCTGCTTCCAGCACGCGCGATAAACAGGGTTCCGGCCAGCGCCAGCCATGCGTGGGGCAGCGAGGAGATGAAGTGCGGTAGCCTGTTGGCGAGATGTGAGGCAAGGCCCGGTAGCCTGTCGGCAAGCCATGAGACAGAGTCCGGCAGCGTCCCGGCGAGACGTGAGGCAAGACCCGGCAGCGTGTCGCGGACATGGGCTAAAAACGTGAGTTTTGAGACCACAGGCCAACCCATTGCGCCGATGAATCCGGCCAGCGGCAGCAAAAGCAGCAGCAGGGCGAATACCAGCCAGATGGTTCCGCCATCCTGCCATTCGTCGAACCATTCCAGCAAACCGGCGATGACGGCAACGGCTCCGAACGGGGCGAACACCATGACATCGAGTTTCACTGCGCCATCCGCCCAGCCATTCAGGGCGATGGAAAGGGCGATTGAGATCAGGCAGTAGAGCAGGACGAGCCAGGGAAGTTTGCCGCTATCCGGGCTGAAACTGCCCGGCGCGGGACGGCGCAGGGTCAGGACGCGGCCAAGCTGGCTCAGATCGTCAAGTAGGCTGGAATCGCGGATGGTCGAGTAGGTTGAAGTATGAGGCAGCATCGAAGGCGGACATGGACTCGTTTCGTAAATGGCAGGACTTGCGTTCAGTTTGGGGTGGCATTCCCGTGACGAATCGCCGCTCGCCAACGTTCCAGTTTAGTAGCGAAGGCTAAAGTATAGGCGGGGCTGGAGGAGGGCAGTATATGAATTTCCAGTTTGTGGCGTTTCAGTCGAGGGGCGAATTTCGCCGCGCAGCGCCCGTTGAAGCAAATGCGTTCGAGCGCGGGGGCTTGGGCGATCAGGGCGTCGAGGTCGTTGGCCTCGCCTGCGCGGATGTCGGCGTCGAGTGCGCCGGGTCGCACACAGGCACGATAAACGTCCCAGATGCCGATGCGGTGCACCAGGACGCGCTGGATACGCTCGGCGTAGGGGAGTTCGGGGAGCGGTTCTGCGAGAATCGCGCCAAGCAGCCTCCAGAAGTGATTTTGCCTGTGCCCGTAATACTGTTGCGCCGCCAGTGAGGCGGGGGAGGGGAAACTGCCCAAGATCAGGCAGCGGATGCCGGTATCGAACACCGGAGCCAGACCGGTTAGCCGGACAGGTTCGCCCGGTGCGGTGGCGATACTCATGGGGTGTGTCGTATTCACTCGGTGCATTGAATCAAATTCGCCAGGGATGCTGGTTGTCATCATGTTGCCCGTATTATCGACACTCTCCAGAATTCATGCGATAGAATTGCTTCTTTGTCTTCATATCGAGCCTCCCAGGAATCCGTGAACCTGAGCGTTTCCAACGATCCCAACGCCCCCCTTGTCCGCCTCGAAGGTGTGCGCTTTGCCTATGGCGAGCGCGAAATTCTGCGAGGCGTCGATTTGACCGTGCATCGCGGTCAGGTGGTAGCAATCATGGGAGGGAGCGGCTGCGGCAAGACCACGCTGTTGCGCTTGATCGGCGGGCAGTTGCGGGCGGGTTCGGGCAAGGTTGAGGTTGACGGCCAGAATTTGGGGCGGCTCTCGACCGATGCGCTCTATGCGATGCGGCGGCGCATGGGCATGTTGTTCCAGTTCGGGGCGCTCTTCACCGATATGAGCGTGTTCGACAACGTGGCGTTCCCGCTGCGCGAACATACCGATTTACCCGACGAACTCATTCGCGATCTCGTGCTGATGAAACTCCACGCGGTCGGGTTGCGCGGCGCGCAATCGTTAATGCCTTCCGAACTTTCCGGCGGGATGGCGCGGCGGGTGGCGCTGGCTCGCGCCGTGGCGCTCGACCCGATGCTGATGCTCTACGACGAACCTTTTGCCGGACTCGATCCGATTTCGCTCGGTATCACCGGCCAGTTGATCCGGCGGCTGAACGACGCCCTCGGCGCAGCCTCCATCATGGTGACGCACGATGTGCATGTTTCGCTCGGCTTGGTCGATTACGTCTATTTTGTGTCCAATGGCGTCATCGTGGCGCAAGGCTCGCCGGAAGAGATTCGCGCCTCGGTTGATCCTTTTGTGCGCCAGTTCGTCGATGCTGAAGCCGATGGCCCGGTTCCGTTCCATTATCCGGCTCCGCCGCTGGAAAGCCTGCTCGATGGGGTGACGGCATGAACGTCTTGGCCGCGACCCTGCGTAAACTTGGCGCGATGGCTATCGACGGCGTATGGGGGCTGGGTTTTGCCTCGCGGTTTTTCCTGGCGGTGCTGCGCTATTCCGGCCAGTCGTTCCGGCGCTTGCCGCTCACGATCCGCGAGATTTATTTCAGCGGCGTGCTTTCATTGCTCATCATCCTGGTGTCGGGGCTTTTCGTGGGGCTGGTGCTCGGCTTGCAGGGCTACGACATTCTCCAGCGTTTCGGATCAAGCGATGCGCTGGGCGTCATGGTGTCTTTGTCGCTCTTGCGCGAACTTGGGCCGGTCGTGGCGGGGCTCCTCTTTGCCAGCCGCGCCGGTTCGGCGGTGACGGCGGAGATCGGCCTCATGAAAACCACCGAGCAATTGCAGGCGATGGACATGATGGCGGTCAACCCGCTTGCGCGTGTCGTTGCGCCGCGTTTCTGGGGCGGGGTGATTTCGATGCCGCTTCTGGCGGCGATGTTCTCGGCGATGGGTATCTTTGGCGGCTGGCTGATCGGCGTGGTAGCCATTGGGGTGGATGACGGCGCGTTCTGGTCGCAGATGCGGGCTGCGGTCGACTTCCGCTACGATGTGCTCAATGGCGTCATCAAATCTTTCGTGTTCGGCGTTGCGGTGTCATGGATTGCGGTATTCCAGGGCTACGACTGCCAGCCGACGGCTGAAGGGGTGTCGCGGGCAATTACGCGCACCGTGGTGTATTCGGCGCTGGCAATATTGGCGCTGGATTTTGTGCTGACTTCTTTTATGTTCCGAGGTCTTTGATGAGTCGGGCGACACTTGATTTGTGGGTGGGTTTGTTCGTGGCGCTTGGCCTCGCCGCCGTGATCTTCCTGGCGGTGAAGGTAGGCAGTTATTCGAGTGTATCGAGGAGTTCGTCCTATTCGGTCAGGGCGTCCTTCGACGATATCGGTGGCCTGAAGGTGCGCGCTCCGGTCAAGAGCGCGGGCGTTGTGGTAGGCCGGGTCGGGAGCATCAGGCTCGATCAGAAGATTTACCGCGCCATCGTGCGGCTCGACATCAATGAGGATTACAAATTTCCGGCTGATACCGGCGCGTCCATCCTGACTTCGGGCGTACTCGGCGAGCAGTACATCGGGTTGAATCCGGGGGGGGATGAAGAAGTCCTCAAGAAAGGCGATAGATTGCAGTTTACCCAGTCGGCGATGGTGCTTGAAAAACTCATCGGCCAGTTCATGTTCAACAAGGCAGCCGAGCCGCCGGCTCCGGCGCGTTGAGGCCTTTGACGACAAGCCGACTCGCAATCGCGCCGCTTTTAATTTTCAATTTCACGATGAAAAACATCTTCCTTGTCTCCGCCATATTCCTGCTTATTGCCGGTTGCGCCAGCGCGCCGCCGGAAGACCCGCTGGAGCCGTTCAACCGCAACATGTTTTCGTTCAACGAAAAGCTGGACAGCGCAGTGACCAAACCGGTGGCAAAAGCCTACGTGGCGGTGACGCCCGCGCCGGTGCGTACCTGGGTGAGTAATTTTTTCGGAAACCTTCAGGACCCGTGGATTGGTTTCAATAACCTGCTGCAAGGCAAGTTCGCCGATGCGATCAACGACTTGATGCGTTTTGTGTTCAATTCGACCCTGGGGATAGGCGGCCTGCTCGACATCGCTTCCGAGGCGGGGATGCCCAAGCATGACGAAGACTTTGGTCAGACCTTGGGGGTGTGGGGGGTCAAGGAAGGCCCCTTCATTGTGCTGCCTTTGTTTGGCCCGCACACTTTGCGCGACGCTGCCGCGCTTCCGCTGGATGCAGCAGCCTCCTCGCCCTGGACATTGCCCTACGGAAACCCGATCGTTCATGATGAGAAGGCGCGCTATGGCCTCTCAGGGATGAAGATGATCGATGGGCGCGCTCGTTTGCTGGGGCTTGAACGCACCCTCGATGAAGGTACGCTCGACAAATACCGCTACATGCGGGATTTCTATTTGCAGCAGCGTCGTTTCAAGGTGCTGGATGGAAATGTGCCGATTGAATACGATGATTTCGATAACCCAGATGAGGGTGCTGACAACACGCCTCAAAATCCTGGAGGAGAACAATGACAAAAAAACTGTTTACCTGTTGCCTGTTGGCACTGTCCGCATTTTTTGCGCCTGTTACGGGTTTTGCTGCCGCTGGAGCGCAGGCTCCTGATGAACTGGTACGCAAAGTAACCAATGAAGTGCTGACCATTGTGCGTAGCGACAAGGCGATCCAGGCGGGCGATTTTCACAAGACGCTTGCGCTGGTCGATGAGAAAGTATTGCCGCATTTCGATTTCCGCCGCATGACCAGTCTTGCCGTGGGGCCTGGCTGGCGTTCCGCCAATCCGGAACAGCAGGAACGCCTCATCGCGGCTTTCCGTATCCTGCTTGTGCGTACCTATTCCAACGCACTCACCAAGTTCCGTGACCAGACAATCGAGTTCAAGCCGCTGCGGGACAACCCTGCTGACAAGAGAATCAGGGTGAGTACCGAGGTTCGCCAGCCCGGCGCACAGCCCATTCCAATCGACTACGCACTGGAGCAAACCGGACAGGACTGGAAAGTGTTTGATGTCATTGTGAGTGGGGCGAGCCTCGTGACCAACTATCGCGGCGAGTTCGCCGGTGAAGTCAACGCGAAAGGCATCGAAGGCCTGATCGCTTCGCTGGAAGCCAAGAACAAATCGCTGGAAGCGGAGCAGGGCGGCAAATAATGGCGGAACCTTCGGTCGTGAAGCTGGAAGGGGCGTTGACCCTGGAGACGGCGGCGGCCTGTCTTGAACGTGTCTTGCCTGGTGGGAACCTAGTGTTCGACTTCGGCAATGTGACCCGCGTGGATTCTTCCGCGCTCGCGCTCCTGCTGGCTTGGTTGCGGCGCGCGCGGGAGCGCGGGAGCGCAGTGGAACTGCATGCGCTGCCGGAACCCCTGCTGGCGCTTGCCCGACTCTACGGTGTCGATGCCCTGTTGCCGCTCGCGGCCTGATATGTCGTTATCCGCGCCAGCAATTCGCGTCACCGCCCTGACCAAGCGTTACGACAAGCTCCAGGCGCTTGCCGGGATCGACCTCGAAATTGCGCGAGGGGAGTTTTTCGGCCTGCTCGGCCCGAACGGCGCGGGCAAGACCACGCTTATTTCGGCGCTTGCCGGGCTGGTGCGAGCGGATGGCGGTACGCTCGAAGTCATGGGGCACGATGTTGTCACAGACTCCCGCAACGCCCGGCTCAAACTCGGCGTCGTTCCGCAGGAACTAGTGTTCGACCCGTTCTTTTCCGTGCGCGAAGTCCTGCGGTTTCAGTCCGGTTACTACGGCATTCGCGGCAACGACGACTGGATTGACGAGATTCTTTCCCGCCTCGACCTGCTTTCCAGGGCCGATGCCAACATGCGTACCCTTTCGGGAGGCATGAAGCGGCGGGTGCTGGTGGCGCAGGCGCTGGTGCACCGCCCGCCGGTCATCGTGCTGGACGAGCCGACTGCCGGGGTGGATGTCGAATTGCGGCAGGGCTTGTGGCAGTTCGTGAAGCAACTCAATGCCGACGGCCATACCGTCGTGCTCACCACGCACTATCTCGAAGAGGCCGAGGCTTTGTGCGGGCGCATTGCCATGATGAAGGCCGGCCGCATCGCGGCGCTCGATACCACTGCCAACCTGCTTGTGGGGGAATCCGACCTCGAACAAGTGTTTATGAAGGTGATGCGCTGTGACTGACCTCGAACCCTTGCCCGGAACGTTCCGCGCGTCAGCCTTCATTGGGTTTCGCACCCTGTTCTACAAGGAAGTGCTGCGCTTCTGGAAAGTCAGTTTTCAGACCGTGGCTGCGCCCGTGCTCAACGCGCTGCTTTTCCTGCTGATTTTCTCCCATGTGCTCGATCGCCATGTGACCGTGTATGGCGATGTGCCCTATGCGGCCTTCCTCGTGCCGGGGCTCATCATGATGTCGCTGTTGCAGAATGCCTTTGCCAACAGTTCATCTTCGCTGATTCAGAGCAAGATCACCGGCAACATCATCTTTGTGCTGCTGGCCCCGCTTTCCTGTCGCGTCTTTTATGCTGCCTATGTATTGGCTGCGGTGCTTCGCGGCTTGTTCGTCGCCGCCGGGGTGTGGCTGGTGTCGGTGTTTTTCGTCGACCTGCCGCTTGTACAGCCGGTCTGGGCGCTTGCCTTTGGCATTCTTGGCGGTGCGCTGCTCGCCACGTTCGGCATCATCGCCGGGATTTGGGCGGAGAGGTTCGATCAGCTTGCCGCTTTCCAGAACTTTCTCATCATGCCGCTTACCATGCTCTCGGGCGTGTTCTATTCAATCCATTCCTTGCCGCCTTTGTGGCAAAAAATCTCTCACGCCAACCCGTTTTTCTTCATGATCGACGGTTTCCGCTACGGCTTTTTCGGCCAATCCGATACTTCTCCGTGGTTGAGCCTGGCCGTGGTAGGGTTTTGTCTTGTGGCGCTTGCCGCGCTGACGCTGATGCTGCTCGCGCGGGGTTACAAATTGCGTACCTGAATAGTGAAACAGTGATTCCGCAAAGGATAACAATATAAGATGGATAAATTATTGATCGAAGGCGGCCAGCGCCTCACGGGCGAAATTGCCGTTTCCGGAGCCAAGAACGCGGCTCTGCCTATTCTGTGCGCGGCTCTGCTGTGTGCCGAGCCGGTGACATTCACCAACGTGCCGCAACTGAAGGATGTCGACACGCTCCTGGCGCTGCTTGCGCGGATGGGCGTGAAGATCGAGCGCGAAGGCGGTACCGTGACGCTCGATGCCTCCGGGTTGACGGATCCCGTCGCGCCTTACGAAATGGTCAAGACCATGCGCGCCTCTATCCTCGTTCTCGGGCCGCTTGCCGCGCGTTGCGGCCAGGCGAGCGTGAGCCTGCCCGGTGGTTGCGCCATCGGCGCGCGCCCGGTCGATCAGCACATCAAGGGGCTTCAGGCAATGGGCGCGGCAGTCGATGTCGAACACGGCTACGTCCGCGTCAGCGCCCCCCGGCTCAAGGGCGCGCGGCTCGTGACCGACATGGTGACGGTGACGGGAACCGAAAACCTCATGATGGCGGCCTGTCTCGCCGATGGTGAAACGGTCATCGAAAATGCCGCTTGCGAACCGGAAGTCGTCGATCTCGCCAACTGCCTCACCGCGATGGGCGCGAAAATCTCCGGCGCGGGTTCCGAGATGATCCGCATCGAAGGAGTCCCCCGTCTGCATGGCGCGCGGCATCGCATCATGCCCGACCGCATCGAAACCGGAACCTACCTGTGCGCGGCGGCGGTGACGGGCGGGCAGGTGCGGCTCATCGGCACACAGGCTTCCAGCCTCGATGCCGTCATCGGCAAACTGACCGAAGCGGGCTGCGTGATTCAGTGCGAACCGGACAGCATTCATCTTTCCGCGCCTCGCAGACTGTCGGCGGTCAATCTGCGTACAGCTCCCTATCCGGCTTTCCCGACCGACATGCAGGCGCAGTTCATGGCGCTCGATTGCGTGGCGAATGGCGCAGCCACGATCCGCGAGACCATTTTCGAGAATCGTTTCATGCACGCCATTGAGTTGCAACGGCTCGGTGCGGATATTCACATCGACGGCAACACGGCGATGGTGCGGGGGGTCGAGCAACTCCAGGGCGCAACCGTCATGGCAACCGACCTGCGCGCTTCCGCCAGCCTGGTGATTGCCGGGCTGGTCGCCGAAGGCGCGACCATGATCGAGCGCATTTACCATCTCGACCGTGGCTACGAATGCCTGGATGCAAAACTCGCCGCGCTGGGCGCGAGGGTGCAGCGGGTGAAGTAGGGGCGGCATTCTGCCGCCCGTTCCCGGCGTAAACGAATCATTGCAGGCGGCAGGATGCCGCCCCTTCATCGCCCGGAAAGCGGCCTTGAAGAAAAATGTCACTCAAATGAATCAGGTATTCCCTGGACGAGATTTCGTCATAAAGATATTTCATGAGTGAATACAAATAAATCACAGCATTGATCCCGCATGCAGCACAGAATTTTTATGAAAGAGTTGTAACTCTTAGGGGTCATTTTTGCTTTTTTCATAGGCAAAATCAGGGGCAGGTTTGCTTGACCTCTATGCGTTTTTTTGCAATGCGAAATGAACGGAGAATGCCATGAGTATTATTTTCAATAAAATGGCAAAGTCGTTTGGAATCACGGTTCTATTCCTGGCTGCGACACCGGCGGTTGCGGGGGACATCATTGACTTTTCGAGTACCAGTTTGCTCCGGGAACCGAGGTCTTTCTTTGGGTTGGACGAACTTAGCATGCCAAGCACGCCAAATTCTTTCTTCCCTGACACGCCATCCAGCAATATGGTGTCTGTCCTGAGCGGAAACATTGGCGGGCATGTTTTTGGCGGTATCGCAGCGGGTAGTGGTTTTGATTCCACCGGAAACACTGTCAGCATCCTGGGCGGAACGATCGGCACGTCAACGACGGGCGGAAACGTCTACGGCGGTTGGAGCTACGACCATTATGTAAATAACAATAGCGTCGTTGTTAATGATGCTACGGTGCGCGGGATCATTATTGGCGGATGGGTGAGGGGTGGTAGTGCCGACGTTAAAGCCGATGGGAATTCCGTAACGATTGGCTCCGGCGCGACAGTGCGGGATAACATCTACGGCGGATACTCTCAGGGGCGCGGTGAAGTCGTTGGGAACAGTATCCTGATCGACGGCGGCAATGTGACGAAAAACGGCGCGATCATTGCCGGTGGATATAGCGCTCTTCTCACAAACACCGTGAGCGACAACTCAGTCACCGTCAACAGCGGGGTCATCAACAACGCCCGGATTTATGGCGGTCGGGGGCAGGCCGGTTCTACCGTTACCGACAACACCGTCACCGTCAAAGGAGGAACCATCTCCAACGGCACGATATACGGCGGAGAGAACATAAACGGCAGCGGGCAGGTTGACTGGAACAAAGTCGAGATCACGGGCGGAACCGTCAATGCGACGATTTATGGCGGCAACAACAGCGGCAGTGGAACAGCCATCAATAACACCGTCACCATCGGCGGCTCGGCGGTCATGAACGCTGCTTATGATTTGTATGGCGGCTATGTCAATAGCGGGGGCGGCGACGCCTTTACCGGCAATACCCTGAACAAGAACAATGCGGCCACGGTCGGCACCGTGCGGAACTTCGAGATCATCAATTTCGGTTACTCCGGCAATGCCAACATGACTGGCCTGATCACCACGCCGACCGGCAGCGCAAGACCTGGCGTTACGCTGGACACTGATAACTACGATGTCACTTTCGCTGGCGCTGTCACCGGGTCGGGCGATCTGACCAAGACGGGTACAGGGCTATTCATCCTGACGAGCGACGCGAACAATATCCAGAACAGAAGCGTCCACGTCGAACAAGGGACGCTGCAACTCGGCAATGGCGGTACGACGGGGAAAATCACCGCGTCAGGCGGTTTCACGGTCGATTCAGGCGCCACGCTGGCGTACAAGCATTCCAACAACATTACGGAAACGCAGCGTATTACCGGCGATGGCAAGGTCGTTCAGCGCGGCACTGGGACACTCACGCTGAACAATGCCTCAAATTCATTTACCGGCGGGACGGAAATTGAGAGCGGTACGCTCACCTTCTTCGATAGCTATTCCCTCAACATGGCGAAAAGCACTACGACTCATGCTGGCTACATTACGTTCACGGGGGCCGCCGGGGCGAAGAACGTTACCCTCCGAAATACAAATTCCGGTGGCATTTTGTTGGCAAACTCGTTTCGTACTCAAACCGGCGCAGGGAGTAACAACACTGTCGACCTGACTTCATCCCCGAATGCGTGGATTGCTGACGTCGACATTGCCGACAAGGGCGGCGCGTTTTACGTCGCGGGTGGAACGGCGATGACCGTTACCACGAATTCCCTTGTCCTCCAAGGCAACAAGGCGAACGGTTATTTGAATGACCTGTACGTTGATGTGGGTGGGACGTTCAATTTAATTTCCGGCACGAGAACCGAGTTTGAGAGCGGTATCGACGGGGGCGGCACGATGAATGTGTCCTCCCGTGCCCCTCGTGCGTATGTAGCACTCCTGGGCGGTTCAACGTCAACGTATCAGATGGGAACGACAAACGTGACTGGAACCAGCGCGAATGCTGTGGGTTTCGTTCTGCTCTCTTCGACGTCTTCCCCTATTGAGTTCAAGAACACGAACTCCTTCAGCATCAGCGGCGATGGCTCCTTCACTGCGGCGATGTTGGCAGGCAATGGCGTTGTCCAGGCCGGTAACGCCATCAACGTCTCGAACGGGGCGGTCTTGATGCCCTTCAATGGGTATGACCCCGGCACACTAACGCTCGAAGCGCCAACGGTCAATCTCACCAACTTCGGGCTGCTCTATCCGGCTTTTGGCCCCCAGGAATCTCTTATTTCGGGTCCAATGCCGACCAGCAATAACGCCTTGCTCAATATTGAGAGTGGCCCCAACCCTGTCAACATGCAGAACGGCACGATATTTATCGGAACGACGGATGGGAATCCTTTTAAGCAGGGCGATTACCTCATCATCCGTTCGTCGGGCGGTTTCGCCGGAATAAACAACGATGCCCAGTTGAACGCCACCTTGAGCGCCAGTGTGGATGGCTTTCTCCTTCCGTTTGGTTCTGGTATCACTCCGCGCGGAACATACGAACTCCGACTCGGAGACGATCCCGACGGGTCAGGCAATTTCGTCTCCGGAACAACCAATGTCTGGTTATCGAACGGCCTCAGTTCGCTGACGATGGCGTGGACGGGAAGCGGCGGGATCGAAGCCGCCCCTGTAAACGGCGACTGGGCAAACGGCGATCTTTTCTATTCGGTGCAGACGCGGAGCGGAAATCACGAGCGCCAATTCCTGCCCGGCGACAAGGTCTACATTTCCGGGGCAGGCTCGTTCAAGATCAACCTTCCCGCAAACTTAAGCCCCTTGGGCGCAAAAATCGTCGTGAGCGGCCTCGTCGTCGGACAAAACACCAATGGAGCCGACACGCCCGGCGGAAACTATACTTTGAGCGGCGCAGGCGGCATCACAGCGGATAAGGATTTCTCATTCGGCGATTATGCTGGTAGCCTCAACGAAACCGGCAAGCTGCAAAAATACGGCGACAGTACGCTGACGTTCACCAACACCGGCGGCAATCTGTTCAAGGATGGCATCGAACTGTACGGCGGCATGGTGCAGTTTACGCGGGCAGACCAACTCGATGAAGGCGGAAACGGTATTCACTTCATCGGCAATTCTGCGCTTCAGGCTTTGAGTAGTGTCACGTTGGCCAATGACGTGGAGATCGCTGATGGCGTTACAGGTAACATTGGCGCCGCCGATGGCACGGTGCTCACCTACACCGGCGATCTGACCGGCGGGAGCCTCTCTACGCTCGACAAAACCGGCACGGGAACCGTGCGGCTTGAAACGCCGTCCTCACCATCTGCTTTCGCCGGCAATGTGACCGTTTCCAGCGGAACGCTCGACATTGCCGGCAATTTCGGCGACACGGCGCAGTTCCATGTCAAAACCGGCGCGACGCTCTCCGGGGCGGGAACCATCGGTGCGCTATCAGGCGGCGGAACCATCGAGTCGGGCGGAACGCTGAAACCCACCGGGCTGGATTTGGGTGCGCCTCTGACGGTCAAGGGCGACTTGACGTTTGAGGCGGGGAGCAGCCTTTATGTTCGCGCACTGTACAGCAACAGCGAGAGCGACCTGGTCAAAGTCGAGGATGGTGGCATCGTGAACATCGACCCGGCAGCCAACCTGAAAGTCGAGGTGGATTTCTGGAGCAGCCCGCGAGTGGGCAACGATCCCATCACGGTCATAGATGCTTCGAGTGTGGGGGTTGTGGGCGACCCTTCTGCCAAGTTCATCCTGAATTATTACGGCCTCCCCCGTGGCTATACCTTGGAACAATTAGGATGGAACGGTGACTTGTTCCAGCTTGGGTTCGCCTACGACCCGAACAACGGCTTTGCCAGCCTTCCCGCCAGCCATAACCAACACGAAATTGCGAAAACCCTGGATTGGTTCGTCGCAAACAAGGATTCCGGCATTCATAATTTGATTGACAGGCTCTCCGATACGAGTTGGTCTGATCGGGAAGTGGGCGAACAGTTGGATCAGATTCATGGCGATTTGACGCCGAATGCTTTCTTCCTGGCATTCAAGGAACCGTGGCGGCATCCGTTCAACCGGCTCTCGCTCGATTCGGATTTCATTTCGCGGGCTGTTTCATCCCACGATAACGATCGTGGCGGCCTGTCTCGGCCACGGGCGTGGGGCGAATTGATCACCGGGCGCGAAAACATCCGGAACGACGGCAATGCCCACGGTTTCAGGATCAACCGCTACGGATTTGCGCTCGGCATGGATGCCCCGCTCCTCCCGCGTTCGATCAGCGGGGTGACGTTCCAGTACACCAGTCCGCGTTTGAGCCAGGATACCGGCAAGGCCACAGCGGATGATTACGAATTCGGGCTGTACAACATGACGCGATTGACGAATCACCTCGATTTGAAAGCCTATCTTGGTTATTCGTACCAACAGTATGACTTCCGGCGTACCGTGTCGCTTCCGGCATCCCCTGCGGGTTTCTATGGAGCGTTTTTCGAGCGCTTGAATGGCCACACCAGCGGTAACGCCTTGGCCGCGAGCATCGAGCTGACTCAGAAGATTCCGTTGCGGCAGAACATCCGGGTGTTGCCCGTCGCCGCCCTGGATTTTGAAAAAGCCTGGATGCGCGGCTACAAGGAATCCGTGAGTGAAAGTTCACTGATCTATAACGCTGCCTCGATGAAGCGGGCGATGTTCCGCTTCGGCCTGAATGGTGAGCTGAGTCTTCAAAACGGGCTTTATCTGAAACCCAGGATTCAGTACGCGATGCAGCTTGATGGTCAGAAACATCCATCGGTCGGCGCGCGATTTGCCAACAGCACAATGCCGAATCAACCGAAGGCGGATATCTGGGGGAGCCGGATTGGACGGAACTACTGGAATCCGGGACTGAGCGGAGGTTGGAAACTGGACAACCGTGGCGACGTGCTGCTCTACCTGAACTATGAGGCGAAAATTTATGACCGGGCGACCGTCCACGCCGCCGAGGTGGGCATCATGAGGCGCTGGTAATTCCCGCAACCATTACCTCACGCACCGCATCCACCACATCCGGGCGCAAACAGTCGATCTCCACGACCTCTGGCCAGCGTTCGCGGAACTGGCGCAGCCAGGTCAGTTGGCGTTTGGCCAGTTGCCGGGTGGCGGCGATGCCGGATTCCAGCAATTGTTCGCCGTCGATTTCGCCGTCCAGGTGCGCCCATGCCTGCCGGTAGCCGACGGCACGCATCGAAGGCATGTCGGGTGTGAGCCGGTAGCGTTGACGCAGGGCGGCGAGTTCATCGGTCAGCCCATCTTCGAGCATTTTTTTGAAACGTTCGGCGATGCGCGCGTGAAGCCCTGAGCGCGCAGAGGGAACGAGCGCTACCGTGACCGGGCGGCAGGGCAGGGGGCGCGGGAACCGCTGGGCGTGAGCCTCAAGGAGCGGTTTGCCGGTCGTGAGGACGATTTCCAACGCGCGCTGGATGCGCTGCGCGTCATGGGGCGCGAGCCGAGCGGCGGCGGCAGGGTCGAGGCGGGCCAGTTCGGCGTGCAGCGCGGGCCAGCCTTCAATTGTTGCGCGGCGGTCGATCTCGGCGCGTAACTCGGCATTGGCTTGCGGCAGGTCGGATAGCCCTTCGCGCAGCGCCTTGTAATAGAGCATGGTTCCGCCGACGAGCAGCGGGAGGCGGCCGCGCGCGGTGATTTCCGTCATCAAGCGGTGGGCGTCGTTGCAGAATTTTGCCGCCGAATAACTTTCAGTGGGGTCGATGAGGTCGATCAGGTGGTGCGGGCACACCGCGCGCTCGGTGGCAATCGGTTTGGCCGTGCCGATGTTCATGCCGCGATAGACGAGCGCGGAGTCGACGCTGATGATTTCCACGGGCAACTCCCGCGCCAAGGTCAGCGCGCAGGCAGTTTTGCCGCTGGCAGTGGGGCCAGGGAGAAAGAGGGCGGGCGGGAGTGTAGGCATCGGGGCAGTTTAATCCCCTTTTATGACGACTATGAATAGCAATACTTGACGAATTAGTGTCAGTATACTTTACAGTCCGTCAATATGAAAACTATTTTTTCGTTAAAAAACAATTACTTTCTATTCTGGTGCGATACTTGCATCAGTACAAATACGGATGTTTGGGGGTTGATGGCAATAGCCCTGTGATGACGGCAACGTTTGCCGTGTTTTTTTTCGGAGAAGGAGAAGTCAATGATACTTGACTACAGAAAGTCGTATGCCGACAACGTCATTAATGGTACCAGTGTCAACGACACCATCTATGGCGGCTACGGCAACGACACCATTTATGGCGGCGGCGGCAAGAACATCGTCTACGCGACAGCCGGCAACAACACGATTTACTTCGGCAACGGCGGCGGTACCGTCCATGGCGGAACCGGTAACGATAAGATCATCGCCGGTTACGGGAATGATCTCATCTATGCCAAGCAAGGTCATAACTACATCTTTGCCGGTGCCGGCAATGACACCATCTACGGCGGCAGCGGAAACGATACCATCTTTGGATGCTCCGGCAGCAACCATATTTATGCCCAATATGGCAACAACTTCATCTACGGCGGTAGCGGCAACGACACCATCTATGGTTCCTGCAATGGCAACGACACCATATTTGGCGGCAGCGGCAACGACCTGATCTACGCCAAGGGCGGCGGCAATATCGTATTTTCCGGTGCGGGTAACAACAAGGTCTATGCCGGCTCTGGCGGCGACATCCTTGTGGCCGGTTCCGGCAACAATCTCCTCAGCGCCGGAGGCAAAGGCGACTACCTATGGAGTGGCGTAGGCGGCAACGATACGCTCAAGGGCGGCAGCGGAAACGATTACCTCATTGGTGGCACACCGGGTAACAATTACCTTGAAGGCGGTAGCGGCAGTGACATCTATGTGATCGACTTCAACCGGCCTATTCTTGACAACCTGCCTCCCGGCACGCCGACCCCGCAGTATGTCGATGATATAGGATGGAACTACATCAAAGACTCCAGTGGAGCCTATGACATGTTGCTGCTCTGTGGCATGAGTGAAAGCGACATCAGATACCAGCAGATGGGCAAGTATGACCTGAAGCTCACCTTCGTGGGCGTGGAAGGCGCTATTGTCATCCAGAATCACTTCCTGTCTTCCGGCAGGATTGAGGAGATCAAGTGCGTCGATGTCAATCCGTACGAAAAGCCGCTTATCAACCTGAGCATCATCGGCGATGATCTCGCGGCGAATCCAGACCCCGGTTTCTGGGGTTAATCTGGCTTCTTAGCTGGCAGAGTGAGGGTTCCGCGCCGAAAGGGGCGGGACCCTTTATCATTCCGGGAGCCTGATAAAGACATGAAAGTACTCCTTATCCACCAGAATTCTCCCGGCCAGCTTCGTCACTTGGCTTTGCACCTCGTGCATCGCCCAGGCGTCGAAGTGCTCGCCATTGGGCGCGAAACCGCTCCGGGTATGGAAGGAGTCCGGCTGCTGCGCTACCGGCCGCACCGCGCGCCAAGCAAAGAAACCCATCCCTACGTCCGTAGTTTCGAGGATGCCGTGCTGCACGGCCAGCAAGTGCTGCGAATGCTGCTCGAACTCAAGAGCCAGGGCTACCGGCCCGATGTCGTCGTCGCTCACCCTGGTTGGGGGGAAACGCTCTATGTCAAATTGGCTTTCCCCGATACCAAACTCATCCATTACACTGAGTACTATTATCATCTCGAAGGAGCCGATGCCGGGTTCGATCCCGAATTCCCGCTGAACCTGGAAGTCGCCGCTTTCGTCTCCAGCCGCAATGCCCTGCATTTGTTCAACATCGAGCAATGCGACCTGGGGATTACGCCGACGCACTGGCAGAAAAACCTGTATCCAGCGGCCTACCACGACAAGATTCATGTCGTCCACGAAGGCATCAACGTCGACCAACTCGGCCCCGATCCCACCGCCTTCCTCGAATTCAAGAACGGCAAGCGGCTACATGTGGGCGATCCTGTCATCACCTATGTGGCGCGCAACCTCGAACCTTACCGGGGGTTTCACCGTTTCATGCGCGCCCTGCCGGAACTGTTGAAAGCGCATCCGGACTGTCAGGTTCTCGTGGTCGGCGGAGACGAAGTCAGCTATGGGGATTCCCCGAGCGATGCTCCCAACTGGCGCGAGAAAATGCTGCGTGAAAATCCCGTCGACCTGGAGCGCGTCCATTTCCTCGGGAAAGTGAGCTACGACGTATACCGGTGCATCTTGCAGGTTTCCGCCGTTCATGTGTATTTGACCTATCCCTTCGTCCTTTCCTGGTCGGTGCTGGAGGCGATGGCCTGCGGTTGTCTGCTCGTTGCTTCGGATACCGCGCCGGTGAGGGAGGTCATCCGCCACGGCGAAAACGGCTGGCTGGTCGATTTTTTCGATGGCAAGGCTTTGGTCAAACGTGTGCTCCATGCGCTCTCGAATCCGCCGGAAGCCGCAGCGATGCGCGCCAATGCCCGGCAAAGCGCACAGGCGTATTCGACGGAAAAAGGCGTCGCGGGGTATATGGAGTGGATTGAACGATTGAGCGGGCCTGTTTGATCTGGCGTAGGGGCGGCATTCTGCCGCCCGTTTTTGATGAAAAAAGATCGTTGCGGGCGGCAGAATGCCGCCCCTACGGCTGACGTTTACGAATACCCCGCCCGACCCAGCGCGCGAAATCATCCACATAGGTAAACACCACCGGCACGACGAGCAGGCTGAGGATCGTGGAGGTGACGAGCCCGCCGATGACGGAGATTGCCATTGGGGCGCGGAAGCTCGTGTCGGCATTGCCTAACCCAAGGGCCAGCGGCAGCATGCCCGAACCCATGGCGACGCTGGTCATCACGATGGGGCGGGCGCGCTTGCGGCAGGCGTCTAACAGGGCGTCGAGCCTTTCCAGCTCCTGGTCGCGCCTTGCGGTAATCGCGTACTCGACGAGCAGGATGGAATTTTTGGTGGCAACGCCCATCAGCAGAATGAGGCCGATCAGGGAGGGCATCGAGAAACTGGAACCGGAGGCCAACAGGGCGACGAAAGCGCCGCCGAGCGACAGGGGCAGGGCGGCCAGCAGCGTGATCGGGTGCAGGAAGTTCTTGAACAGCAGCACGAGCACGGCATAGACGCACAGGATGCCGGTAAAGATGGCAAGTATGAAGTTCGTGAAGAGTTCGTTCATGACTTCAGCGTCGGCAAGTTCCCTTAGCTCCAGACCGGACGGCATGGCACGCACGGAGGGGAGCGAGCGGACATGCTTCGAGATGTCGCCCATTGGCACACCGCCGAGTTCGAGATCGAACCGGACGTTGCGCGCGCGGTCGTAGCGCGTGATCTGCGCCGGGCCGGCGGACATTTCAAGGGAGGCAATCTCACTGAGCATCACCGGGCCGCGTGCGCCGGGCAAGGTAAGCCGCCCGATCATGGCGAGGTCGCCACGGGCTTCGTCGTCGAGCCTTACGAGGATGGGGATTTGCCGTTGCGCGAGGTTCAGTTTGGCCAGCGCCGCGTCGTAGTCGCCGAGGGTCGCAACGCGCAAGGTGTCGGCAATGGCAAGGCTGGTGACGCCGAGGTCTGCGGCGCGGGCGAAATCGGGCCGGACGGCGATTTCCGGGCGCACGAGGCTGGCGCTGGACTTGACGTTGCCAAGCCCCGGTATGGCGCGCAGGTCGCGTTCAATGGCGAGCGCGGCAACGCGCAATGCCTCCGGGTCGTTGCCCGTGAGGGAGAGGACATAGTGATCGCGCGAGTTGCCCAGCCCCACCTTGAAGCGCACGCCGGGCAGGGTTTCGAGCGCGTCGCGGATTTGCCGCTCGATGGCCTGTTTGCGCGGGCGCTCGCCGCGCGGGGAAAGCTGAATCGTGAGCGAGGCTTTGCGAACGTCGCTGCCAGAGAGCAGGGACGCGAAAGGATCGGCTCCCGCGCTGCCGCCGCCAATGGCGGAATAGACGCGCTCGACATGCCCTAGCCTCATGAGCCGGGCGCGCGTCTCTTCGGCAAGGCGGTGTGTTTGTTCGAGCTTCGCGCCGGGCGGCAGTTCGAGATAGACCTGAGTTTGCGAATAATCATCCGGAGGCATGAAGCCTTCCGGGAGCAGGGGGATCAGCATGACGGAAGCGATGAAAAAGGCTCCCGAGCAAAGGAGGGTGATCGCGCGATGCTTCAGGCACCATTCAGCCCTCTTTGTGAACCACTGCACCCAACGCGGTTCGCTCTGCTCATGATCTCGCATGGTGGGCCGGAGCATGGAAGCGGAGAGAATCGGCGTAATCATCCGGGCGACAACCAGGGACATGAAAACGGCGAGCGAGGCCGTCCAGCCGAATTGCTTGAAGAAGAGCCCCGCAACGCCATCCATGAACGCGGTCGGCAAAAAGACGGACACCAGCGTGGCTGTGGTCGCCACTACAGCCAACCCGATTTCCGCCGTGGCATCAAGAGCCGCCTGTCGGGGCGTTTTCCCCATGCGAAGGTGGCGCACGATATTTTCGACTTCCACGATGGCGTCGTCGACGAGTATGCCGACCACCAGCGAGAGGGCGAGCAGGGTGACGATGTTGATCGTATAACCGAACAGGTGCATGCCCAGGAAAGCGGGAATCGCCGACAACGGCAGCGCCACGGCGGAAACGATGGTCGCACGGATGTCGCGCAGGAAAAGGAAAACGACAAGCACGGCCAGGAGCGCTCCTTCGTAAAGCATACGCATGGAGACTTCAAAGTCTTCCTGAACCAGATTGACGAAATTGAATGCTTCGATAATTTCGAGGTCGGGATTGGCGGCGAGAAGCGCCTGCAATTCGACGTGCACGCCCGCGCCAATTTCGACTTCGCTCTCGCCCCGGCTGCGTGAGACTTCAAACCCGACGACGGGAACCCCATCCAGCAGGGCGACCGACCGCGTTTCGGCCACAGTATCCCGCACATTTGCCACATCGGTAAGCCGGACGCGGCGGCCATCGGCGAGCGGGATTTCCATGCGCGCCAATTCCTCGGCGGAAGCCACGCTTGCCAGGGTGCGTACCGGTTGTTCGCCGTCGCCCAGTTCGATGCGCCCGCCCGCGATTTCGGTTTGCATCTGCCGAACCAGTCGCGAAATTTCCGTCGCCGTCACGCCCAGCGCCTGCAAGCGCAGCGGGTCGAGCGTGACCCGTATTTCGCGGCTGACGCCGCCGACCCGTTTTACCGCGCCCACGCCCCTTATCGTGAGCAAGCGCCTCGACAGTTCATTGTCGATGAACCATGACAGCGCCTCGTCGTCCCGGCGCTTTGACCGCACGGCGTAGGCGAGGACGGGCTGCGAGGCCATGTCTACGCGGTTGATGACTGGATCGAGCAGGTCGGACGGCAAATCGGAACGGACGCGCGCCACAGCGGAACGCACATCATCTACCGCCTCCTGCAAGGGTTTTTCCAGCCGGAACTCGACCAGCATCGCCACCACGCCGTCCTGGATCGAAGTGGCAACATGCTTGAGGCCCTGCACCGTGGCGATGGAATCCTCGATGCGCCGCGCGACATCGTTTTCAAGCTGCCCCGGCGCGGCGCCCGGCAACATCGCCACCACCGACACCATCGGCAGGTCGATGTCGGGGAAATTCTGGATTTTCATGCGCTGGAAGCTGAACAGCCCGCCCACGCATAGCAGGATGAACAGCATGATGGGCGGGATCGGGTTGCGGATCGACCACGCCGAAACATTGGTATTCATGCGTGGCTGCCGCTCATTCGTCGACGAGGCGCACCCGGTCGCCGTCATTGAGGAACCCTGCGCCCGCCGACGCGATGGTGGAATCCGGCGTGAGATTGTCGAGAATTTCCACGCGGTCCCCGACGCGCCGACCCGTCGTCACCTTCAACTGCCGCACCGAGCCGTCCGGTTCCAGCCGGAACACGTAATTGAACGCTTCGCGCATGCTCACCGCTTGCAACGGCACGGTCATGGCCGCGCGTTGGCCGAGGTCGAACACGCCGCGCGCGAACATCCCAGGCCGCACTGCCGCGTCCATCGGCAGGTCGACATAAGCGAGCCCCGTGCGTGTGCGCGTATTGAGCGTCGGTGCAACCATCCGGACAACGCCTTCGACAAGGCGGCCATCCGCGAGCGTGAGCTGTGCCTTTGCGCCGGGCGCGACAAATTCCAGTTCGGCGTCCGTCAGTTCCGCCCGCCATTCCAGGCGTCCCTGCCGGATTAGCCGGAAAAGTTCCCCGCCGGGGCCGAATACCGCCCCCACCGTTGCGGTACGCGCCGAGATCACACCATCGTCCGGCGCGAGTACGCGGGTGCGCTTCAGGCGCAATTCCTGCGCCGCGAGCGTGGCTTTTGCCGCCGCGATTTGCGCGCTCGCGGACTGTTCGGCGGATAGATATTGAGTGATGAGTTGATCGCTTATTGCCCCGCTGCCGCGCAAGGTTCGCGCGCGTTCAGCGTTTTCACGCGCCTGCTCGGCGGCGGCCTGCGCTTGCGCGAGCGCAGCCGTTGCCTGCGCGACTTCGATCTTGACCGGCTCATCGTCGAACACCGCGAGCGCCTGCCCCGCCTTCACTGCGTCGCCTATATCTACGAGAACCTTGGCCAACCGCAGGGATTGCACATCGGAACCGACCACGGCTTCCTGCCATGCCTCGATATTGCCGTTGGCCGGGATGAGGACAGGCCAAGTCTCGGTGATGGGGCGAACGACGGTCACCGTCAGCGCCGGACGCGGCGCGGGCGTACCTTTGTCCTGTTCACCGCAAGCCGCAAGCAGGGCGGCGGCGGCAAGTGGAATGATGAGGCAGCGAAGGAGCGAAGCGACCATAGGCATAGCGGTGTGCGCGAAGGGCATGGCAGGAACATGAAATTATCTATAGTTCCTTCGTTGCGAGTCTGCCGAAAATGTAAATAAATGTATTTTCCCGCGCGGCGGGTTGGCTAAATTTGTTTATCGTTTGACGGGCAAATCTTCCTGCCTGAGCACAAAGACGGCATCTATGCCGCTGCGCGTCGTAAGCCAGACGAGGGGCAACGCAGGGAAGGCATTTTCAACCCGTTCCCGGTTGTGGCCGACTTCGACCGCGAGGATGCCGCCGGGGTGGAGGTGGCGCGCGGCCTCGAAAATCAGGCGGCGCACGATGTCCAGCCCGTCTTCTCCCGCCGCCAGCGCCAGAGCCGGTTCATGCAGGTATTCGGGCGGCAGGCGCTCCATCGATTCGGCGGTGACGTAGGGCGGGTTGCAAAGGATGAGATCGAACAGGCGGCCATCGAGGGAGCCGAAGAGATCGCTCTGCGCGGGTTCGATGCGTTCATCCAGTCCGTATTCGGCGATGTTGCGTTGTGCGACGGCGAGCGCGTCTGCGGAAATGTCGGCAGCCACGATGTCGGCGTTGGGGAAAGCCTCCGCCATCAGAATGGACAGGCAGCCGGAGCCGGTGCAGAGATCGAGCGCGCCGGTGACGGTTTCCGGGTCTTCGATCCAGGGCGCGAATGCGTTGTCGTCGAGCAGTTCGGCGAAATAAGAGCGCGGTACGATGACGCGCTCATCAACGTGGAAGCGGTACGCGCCGAGCCAGGCTTCATGGACGAGGTAGGCGGTGGGGATACGGTCAATGGCGCGGCGGTCGATGTTTTCGAGGAGCGCCATGCGCTCGTCGGAGGGGATACAGGCGTCGAGAAACGGCTCCAGCCGGTCGGGCGGTAGCGCCAGGGTGGAGAGGATGAGCCACACGGCTTCGTCGTAAGTGTCGCCGACGCCGTGGCCGCAAAAGATACCGGCGCGATTGAAACGTGTTACTGCGTAGCGCAGCCAGTCGCGCACAGTAACGAATTCGACGAGCGGCCCGCTGTCGTGGTTTTCCTCTTCTTCAGGATGGCCGCCGTATCCGTGCTGATGATTGCCGCTCATAGTCCCCCGCAAGGAAAACCGCGTATCACGTCGCGGCAGCGAGTGCGGCAGGCGAGGCTTTCGTACCGGCAGCGCTACGCTCAGTTCATATTGAGATCGAATGCCTGGAAAGACGCCCCTGAATGGGTTTCCTCCAGGCCGGGAATGGTAAGAATATCATCGGCAGCACCTTCAGAGGCTTTCTTCCGCAAAAGTTGGCTCCCGCCATTGTTGATGAGCCAATGCAGGTTGGTGGGCGAGTCGGCATTGGCCAAGGCTTCTTCGAGGATGATTTTTTCTTCATGGTAGAGGCGGTAGAGGTCTTGCTCGAAGGTCTGCGAGCCGGGAGCGAGGCTTTGTTCCATCGCTTCCTTGATGCTGGTGAGCGCGCCGGTTTGTATCAGGTCAGCGATGTGGCGGGTGTTCAACAGGATTTCCACTGCCGGGATGCGTTGCCCATTGGGCTGAGTGACCAGGCGTTGCGAGACGATGGCGCGCAACGCGATGGAAAGATCGAGAAAAAGCAGTTCCCGGTTTTCGAGCGGGAAGAAGTTCACGATCCGGTTCAGGGCGTGATAGGCGTTGTTGGCGTGCAGGGTGGCGAGGCAGAGGTGCCCGGTCTGCGAGTAGGCAATGGCCGCCTGCATGGTTTCGCGGTCGCGTATCTCCCCGATCAGGATGCAGTCCGGGGCCTGCCGCATCGCGTTACGCAGCGCGTTGTGCCAGCTATGGGTGTCGATGCCGACTTCGCGCTGGTTGACGATGGATTTGCTGTGGCGGAAGAGAAACTCGATGGGGTCTTCGACCGTGAGGATGTGGCCGGTGATGTTGCGGACGCGGTGGTCGATCATCGCCGCCAGCGACGTGGATTTGCCGGAGCCGGTGGCTCCTACCATCAGAACCAGGCCGCGCTTTTCCATCACCAGTTCATCGAGGATGGAAGGCAGCCCCAGGGACTCGGTGGTCGGGATGTCGCCCTGGATGTAACGCACCACGATGGCAACCGAACTGCGCTGCCAGAACGCGTTGATGCGAAAGTTGCCCAGGTCTTGCCGCCCGAAGGAAAGATTGATCTCGCGCTCTCGCTCGAAACGATCCGCCTGCTCAGGTGTCATCATCTCGTAGAGCATCTTCTTGATCATGGCCGATTCCATGATCTGCTGGTTGATCGGAAGGGAGACCCCTTCAATTTTGATGTGAATCGGCGCGCCAGCCGTTACGAAAATGTCCGAGGCTTTTTTCTCGGCCATAAGCATGAACAATTTTTCAAAGACCATGAAGGACTCCGGTTGCCCAAGTGCGGAAATGAGGCGCGCGGCGAATCGTCGATCAAGGCATTGTTTCCGTACATCGACTGCTTTGGTCATCACCGCGCGACACAGCCCGTATTCTCCATCCGTAGACGGCGGGGAACCCGGAACTACTACCGCTCTGACAGGTGCACGGAAGTATCCCGTCCTTCAGCCGGAACCTTGCGCGAGTCAGAATGGCTGGGCGTTACCGAGCGCGGTGGTGTTGAAACCGGCGTCGACGTAAAGGATTTCGCCGGAAATGCCGCTTGCCAAGTCGGAGCACATGAACGCGGAGGCGTTGCCGACTTCCTCGACGGTGACATTGCGCCGCAAGGGCGCGTTGTGCGCGTTGAACGCCAGAAGCTTGTGGAAGCTGCCGATGCCCGATGCCGCCAAGGTTTTGATCGGTCCGGCGGAAATGGCGTTGACGCGGGTTCCTTCGGGGCCGAGGCAGGAGGCGAGATAGCGTACCGAGGCTTCGAGGCTGGCTTTCGCAAGCCCCATCAAGTTGTAGTTGGGCATGGTGCGTACCGCACCCAGGTAGGTCATGGTGAGCAGGCTGCCGTTGCGCCCCTTCATCAGTGGGCGGGCGGCCTTAGCCAGCGCGGGGAAGGAGTAGGCGCTGACTTCGAGCGCGGTACGGAATCCCTCGTGCGAAAACCCATCGAGAAAATCGCCTTCGAGGGCTTCGCCCGGCGCGTAGGCGATCGAATGAACGATGCTGTCGAGGCCGTCCCATTGCTTGCCGAGGTCAGAAAACAGCCCTTCGATCTGGGCGTCGTCCTGAACGTCGAGCGGGAAAAGCAGCGAACTGCCGAACTCGGCAGCCATCTTTGCAACCCGATCGTGGAAACGATCATTCTGGAAAGTGAAAGCAAGCAACGCACCTTCGCGGTGCATGGCTTTGGCGATGCCATAGGCAATTGACCGATTGCTCAATAACCCAGTGATCAGAATACGTTTTCCTGCAAGAAAGCCCATGAATCGATAACTCCTCGTGGCGTGGGCAACGATTATAGCCAAAAATAGTGCTAAAAATAACCGTAACACTTAAGTGTTGCGACGTGGAACAATGCCCCTCGTGCTAACCAGAGCTTTTCATTATCTTTTTGCCGCTTATCCGTTTGCTTGTACACGGCGTGCCGTGTATGCGGTTCTGTGTTGCCTGACTGCTTGCGGCCCCGTACCCAATGACCCCTATCCTACCGGGGAAAGCGGGCAGAACATCCTGTACACCGCGTTCATGGATCGGCCCCGGCATCTCGATCCGGCTCAGTCGTTTACCGAGGACGAGGCCACCTTCCTCTATCAGATCGTCGAGCCGCCCTTGCAGTATCACTATCTGAAGCGGCCCTATGCCCTGGAGCCCGCCGTGGCGGCGAGCATGCCGGTGGTGCGTTATTTTGCCGCCGACGGAAGCAGGTTGCGCGACGCTTCCGACCCGGTGAAGGTGGCGCGTAGCGAGATCGAGATCAGCATCCGCCCCAGTGTACGCTATCAGCCACACCCGGCCTTTGCCCGCGACGAGCACGGCGAGCCGCGCTATTTCGCGCTCACCAAGGATGATCTGGCCGATATCCGCAGCCCGATGGATTTTGCCCACCTGGATAGCAGGGAGTTGGTTGCCAACGATTTTATTTATGAAATCAAACGTCTGGCGCATCCTGCCGTGCAGTCGCCAATTTTTGAACTGATGGCCGAGCATTTGCCGGGGCTCAAAGCCCTGCATGCCGTGCTCAATGAGGAGACGAAGAAGAATCCGGACGCCTGGCTCGATCTCGATCGGTTTGCCCTCGAAGGGGTCGATGAGATCGACCGGTATACGTACCGGATTACCTTCACCGGCCTGTATCCGCAATTCTTGTACTGGCTGTCCATGCCGTTTTTCGGGCCGGTTCCGCCGGAAGTCGATCGCTTTTTTTCTCAGCCGGGCATGGCCGCGCGCAACCTGACCCTCGATCGCTGGCCGATGGGCACGGGGCCTTACATGCTGGTGGAGAACAACCCCAACGCCCGCATGGTGCTGGAGAAGAATCCCAATTTTCGCACCGATTCCTACCCCTGCGAGGGCGAGCCGGATGATGCCGAGGAAGGGCTGCTGGCCGATTGCGGTAAGCTCCTGCCCCAGATCGACAAGGTCGTGTTTTCGCGCGAACGCGAGACGATTCCCTACTGGAACAAGTTTTTGCAAGGCTATTACGATGCCGCCGGTATCTCCTCGGACAACTTCGATCAGGCGGTGAACATGGGCGGACAGGGCGAAGTGACGCTCTCGGATGACATGGCCGAGCGCGGCATTCGCCTGATGACTTCCGTATCCTCGTCGACTTTCTACTTTGGCTTCAACATGCGCGATTCGCTGGTCGGGGGAGCCGGGGCGGATGCCGCCGGACGGGAACGCGCACGGCTGTTGCGGCAAGCCATTTCAGTTGCGCTCGATTCGGAGGAATACATTTCGATTTTCCTCAATGGGCGCGGCATCCCGGCGATGCAGCCGATCCCGCCTGGAATTTTTGGCGCGCGCGAAGGGGAAGCGGGAATCAATCCCGTCATCTATGAATGGCGCGATGGCAAGCCGAAGCGTCGCGGGATCGGCGAGGCGAAAAGGCTCTTGACCCAGGCGGGCTGGCCGAACGGGCGCGATGCGCGCACAGGCGAGCCGCTCATCGTCTACTTCGATACTACCGACACAGGGATGGGCGACAAATCCCGGGTCGACTGGCTGGCGAAGCAGTTCCGCGCCCTCGGGGTGCAATTCGTGGTGCGGACGACAGACTGGAACCGTTTTCAGGAAAAAATCCTCCGGGGCAGCGCCCAGGTATTCCTCATGGGCTGGAACGCCGATTATCCCGATCCGGAAAACCTGCTGTTCCTGCTCTACGGCCCGCAGGGCAAAGCGGACGGGCAGGGCAACAACTCGGCCAATTACATGAACGCCGAATATGACCGGCTGTTCGACCGCATGAAAGTGATGCCGGATGGCCCTGAACGCCAGACCATCATCGACCGGATGGTGGAAATTCTGCAACATGACGCGCCCTGGGTATTCTGGTTCCACCCGAAAACGTATTCGCTCCAGCACGGCTGGGTGAAAAACCGCAAACCGGCCGACATGGTGCGTAACGGGCTCAAGTATCAGAGGATTGACGTAGAAGCGCGGGAAGCCGCGCGCGCGCGCTGGAATAGGCCCGTGCGCTGGCCGTTGGCGGCCGCCGCCCTGTTGCTGGCGGCGCTGGCCGCGCCTGCTGCGCTTTCCTGGCGGCGGCGCGAACGGGCTGCCGCGTGTGCGGGGCTGAGGAACGGGCAGCCGGATGAAGCACCGGGGCGGGGAGGGGCGGCATGATGCTGGCATACATCGTGCGGCGGCTGCTTTACGCGGTTCCGATTCTTCTGGGCGTGAATCTTTTTACCTTCTTGCTCTTTTTCGGCGTCAACTCGCCCGACGACATTGCACGGATGCAGCTTGGGGCGAAATACGCCAGCGCAGAGGCCATCCAGCGCTGGAAGGTTGAACGCGGTTACGACAAGCCGATGTTCTACAACCCGGCGCGCGAAGGGGTGGAAAAACTGACCGAAACCCTTTTCGTCGACAAATCGCTACGCATGTTTGCCCTCGAATTCGGGCAAGCCAACGACGGCCACGACATCGCGCTGGAGATTCGCGGGCGTATCGGCCCGTCGTTCGCCGTCGCTTTGCCGACGTTCGCGTTGAGCCTGTTTGCCGCGATTACGCTTGCTATGCTGTTGGTGTTTTTCCGGGCGACCGCGCTCGATTTTTGGGGCGTGGCGCTTTGCGTGGCGATGATGTCCATCTCCAGCATGTTCTACATCATCGGCGGGCAATGGCTGGTCTCGAAAGTATGGGCGCTCGCGCCGGTCTCGGGTTATGCGGACGGGCTGGATATGGCGCGCTTCCTGTCCCTGCCGGTGCTCATCGGCGTCGTGGCCGGCTTGGGTTCGGGCGCGCGCTGGTATCGCACGATCTTTCTCGAAGAAGTCTCGCGCGATTACGTGCGTACCGCCCGCGCCAAGGGGCTTTCGGAACTGGCGGCGCTGTTCCGGCATGTGCTCAGGAACGCGATGATCCCCATCCTCACCGGCGTGGTGGTCGTCATCCCGTCGCTCTTCCTCGGCAGTCTGCTGATGGAATCCTTTTTCGCCATACCGGGTTTGGGCAGCTACACCATCGAGGCCATCCGTGGCCAGGATTTTGCCGTTGTGCGCGCGATGGTGTTTATCGGCTCGGTGCTCTACATCATCGCCCTGATCCTGACCGATTTTTCCTACACGCTGGTCGACCCGCGCGTGAGGCTGGGGTAGGGCGATGGGGTTCCAGTTCGTATTGCTTCCCACCGACCTGCTCGTTTTCACGCTGATCGTTTGCGCGGTGTTTTTCGTCATCCAGGCGCGCAAACACGCGCCCTCGCGCGAAGCCTGGCGGCGGGTAGGGCGGCAACCGGCGGCGATGGCTTCCGCAGTCGTTCTGTCGATTTTCGCCGTTATCGGCTTTGTGGACAGCCTGCATTACCGAGCGCAGTTGCCGCCGGTGCAGGGCGAACACGCCGGGGCGCAAGAAACCGCACCCGTGTATTCGTCCGAAGTCCTGAGCATACTGGACGCGCTGCTTACGCCCCTGCGTATCCAAACGGAAAAAACCTACTCCGCTCCGTTCGCGCGCGAATCCTTCCAGCGTGAAACGGTGGAACAGGCCGACGGCAGCCAGATACGGACAACTCCCCGCCTCGTCTACGGCGCGCGCCACTTGCAGGAGGGGGAATCAAGCCTGCCCGACATCGTTCGGCGTCTGGCCTGGACGCCACTTCAGGCGCTTGCCGTGGCCGGGGTTTTTCTGTGTGTGCTTGCCGTGGGTGTGGCGCGCAGACAGGGCATCGGGAAAGTTGCGGCCATGCGGCACATTCTCGCCGGTCGCGTGGAACTGGCCTGGCGTTCGGCGCTCGCCATTGCTTTTCTGGCGGCGCTGTTGCTTGCGGCGGGCGTGGCGCTGGCTCCGCATTACCACATGCTCGGCACGGACAAGGTTGGGCAGGACGTGCTGTACCTTTCCCTGAAAAGTATCCGTACCGGGTTGGTGATTGGAACCCTGACCACGCTCATCATGCTGCCTTTCGCGGTGGCGCTCGGCATCGCGGCGGGCTACCTGGGCGGATGGGTCGACGATGCCATCCAGTATTTGTACACCGTGCTGAACTCGATCCCTTCGGTGCTGCTGATTGCCGCTTCGGTACTGATGATACAGGTGATGATCGACACCCATCCCCAGTGGTTCGACACCGCCGCCCAACGGGCGGACGCGCGTTTGCTTGCGCTGTGTGCCATTCTCGGCATGACCAGTTGGACGGGGCTGTGCCGCCTGCTGCGCGGCGAAACCCTCAAACTGCGCGAACTCGATTACGTGCAAGCGGCGCGGGCCTTCGGCGCGTCAACCGTTCAAATCCTGCGGCGGCACATTTTGCCGAACGTCATGCACATCGTGCTGATCAGCGTCGCGCTGGATTTCTCCAACCTGGTGCTGGCCGAAGCGGTGCTTTCCTACATAAATATCGGCGTCGATCCCGCCACGGTCAGTTTCGGCTCCATGATCAACGCGGCGCGGGCGGAACTGGCGCGCGAGCCGGTAATATGGTGGTCGCTTGCCGCCGCCTTCGGCTTCATGCTGACGCTGGTACTGGCCGCCAACCTGCTCGCCGACGCGGTGCGGGATGCGTTCGATCCTCGGAGGCAGGTTGGGTAGGGGCGTGTTTTTTCGATGCTCGGCCAAGGAGCATGCTGTCAGGGAAGGCCATAAGTTTTAACCATTGCTTTGATCTGGGTGTCATTGAAGTTCTGGTTCCGGTTCAACTGATAGAGACCGACTTCCTGGCTGCCTGCCCAACTGATCGACTTGCGCCGGGTACCGGAATGTAATTCGAACCAGCCGTTGCGGCGCACCATCCAGTACAGCCAGACATCGTCGGCCTTGGGACACAGTTGCATGAAAGCGTCCCGATTCAGCACTTCTGGATGAAAGCAGCCTACCGGATAGAGTGCGCCCAGGCCTCCTGTGGCAAAGTTGTGTGGATCCCTGGTCTGGTTTCTGATTCTTTTAGGCCACTCTTGATATGGGCGGATTCCTTGCTCATTGAAAGCCACTTTGTGCAAGCGATGGGTTACGACATCACTTGGAAACCGTTCCGCCGCCGCAATCAGTTCCTTCAACCAGTCGGACCAGAAGTACAAGTCGTCGTCAGCGGTCACAATGTCGGCTTCGGGGTAGCTGGACAATGTTGGGATGATCTTCTTGAATGATAAGAGATCGTCACAGTAGCGAATCTCCAGACCGTCCCGTTGCAAACTTTTGACCGTGGCTGGCAGCGTATGCCCGTCCCCTTCGGCAAGCCAAAGGATAACCCTGTCCGGGCGGACGCTCTGGGTCAACAAACACCTGAGGGTCAGATGCAGGGTAGGGAAGCGGTCGGGGTACGATGTCAATGAAACAATCAGCTCACGATTGCGGTCATGCCTGGGAGCGGGACGGCGGAAACGCCACCGGTACGCCAGTTTCGATTGACACCAAAGCGAACTGCAATGTCTCTTCAAATTTCCAATCATTGACGGAAATACTCCAGCAAGCAGGGATATTTAAGTCGGGCTTTCATTTAGACGAGCAGCTATGTATTTTAAATAACGACATTGATACGGAACTTCTATGAGTAATTATGCCCCAAAAACCACTCATGATTGGAGCAGAAGCGTTCAGCGCCTTCGTTGCCTCGTGCTATAATGAACAATTACATGGCATTATTTAGGGCGCACGTGAGAGACATTTCATGCTAAACCGCATTCGTGCTTTCCGCGAGCGGGGTTGGACAGAGATTTCGGCGTCTGACTATGCGGATGTTTGGCAGCGTTATGGTGGTAGCGTTGCAACGCATCCTGCTTTTGTTGAAAGGCTCTCCGGGCTTGCGGAAATCCCGGTGCGTTACCTTGGCTGGCAGCGGGCAGGGGTACTTGTCGCGGCTATTCCCGTCTGGGGTCGGTACTTGGCCTTGTCCAAGTTGGCACTGAAAGCAGCGGGCAAAAAGAGAATATTTGATATAGGTGACGCAGAAGTGATTTTGCCCGTTGCTCCCGGAGAAGAAAAAATACCCCTGCGCCATGTATCGCGTTATCTTTCAGTTCGCCATGAAACCGATTTTCAGGGCTTGAAGCGACAAAAAGAGAAATTGGCTTTTCTTAAACCGCTCGAAGCGTTTTCGGCAAAATTCAGGAAAAACGAGCGCCGTAATTTAAGGCAGTTTACGAATATGGGAGGCGTGGCTCGTCCAGTGAGCGAGTTTTCGCCTAATGACTTAGCAAGCATTTATCTCGATCTTTTTCAACGTCGCTGGGGGTTTGCTGTATCAAGCGCGCCAAGAATGGCGGAAGTTTTTACATTGCTGCGGGACTGGATGATAGGCTTTGTTATTTATCTTAACGAGTCGCCGGTAGCCGTGCAGGTGGTGTATCGTGTGGAATCGCCTCAGTGGGTGAGTGTGGAATACGTCAATGGCGGTGTCGATCCACAGACTTTTGATTTCAGCATGGGGAATGTACTCACTTACCTGAATACGGACGCTGCGCGGGAAGAAGCAAGGGCAGCGGGTAAGATACTACGCTATTCCTTTGGCCGCGTTGGAGCGGATTATAAAAACCATTGGTGTTTGCCAGAGCCGGTATTCAGGGTTTGAGGCGTCGAATGACTTTTCGCAAAGATAAACTGCTTAAACACCATCGCCGCAAAAAACGCGTCGCGCTTGTTTTGCTCGCATGCCTGCTCATCGCGGTTGGTTTTCAGGCTGGAATCGGATGGGTTTTGCCTCTTCTCGTTTTGGCCTGGATCGCGCATGAAGCCTGGTTTTCCGATCACCTGTTCTATGCGCCCGATACGGATTACGTCTACCAATTCGATGAGCGGCTCGAAATTGTACCGGTCGATTTTTCTGGCGCTCGGTTATCACTAGCTGCCGATGCTGCGCCTCTCGGCGAGAACGATACCCTGATACTTGCCGTGACACTCCGTTCCAGTTGCTTAGGGCGCTTGTTTGACCCCTTTGTGCAGATTGAGGCGGAAGGGAAAGATGAAGATCGTCAGACCTTCGAGCGCGGCGCAAAGGGTGTGCGTTACCTGAACCTCACCGGCTTTGCGGGCGCTTTGCGCGGTGGGGGGGTGTGGCTGCGGGGTCGCCATTGCTGTTTGCAGGGCACCCCCCGGCTTCTGAAGGCCACGCATCCCGATTATTGGCAAAAGCGCCTGCTCGTCGTTGCCCCCCATGCTGATGACGCCGAACTCGCTGCCTTTGGGCTTTACAGTCAGGCCAAGGAAGCCTGGGTGGTGACACTGACAGCAGGTGAAACCAAGGCCAGGCATTACCAGCGCATGGGGCTGGAACCCATTGAAGCGGCAAGGATCAAGGGGCGCCTTCGTGCCTGGGACAGCCTTGCCGTGCCCTTGTGGGCAGGGGTCCCCGCCGAGCGTACCGTTCAACTGGGGTACTTCTGCCTGCAACTTTCTGCCATGCGCGCTTCTCCCGCTGAACCCGTCGCGTCGAGTGAAGCGGATCTATGCGATACCCGTTTTTTTCGTGCGCGCAATCGCGTAAGACTCGAAAGCGACTGCGATGGCGTTCCGTCCTGGAACAATCTGATTGCTGATCTGCGGGAAATCATTTTGTTGGCGAAACCCGAAGCCATCGTACTGCCGCATCCGCTGATCGACCCGCATCCCGATCACGCGGCTGCCAGCGAAGCCGTGCGAGAGGCTCTGAAGGATTTGGCATGGCAGCCGGAAGTCCTGCTCCATTACGTCAACCACCTGAGTGATACCGATCGCTGGCCGATGGGCGAAGCACATAGTGGCGTTGCATTGCCACCGCTTTTCGAGAACGTCGGGGCGCTTGTTCCCTGGGTTTTGCCGCTTGGGCGGCCGTGCCAAATTGACAAGGCGATGGCGCTGGGGATGATGCACGACCTCACCGTGCCGCTTTCTTTCAAGGAGCGCCACCGTCGCGCGCTACAGCGTTTTTTCGTGAGGCGCCGACTTTCGCCATTTGGAGCAGACGACTTCTTCAGAAGGGCTGTGCGGCGGCATGAACTTTTTTGGGTGAAAAAGTGGACTCAGTAAGGTTTACAAAACGATATTCATGGGTAGTGTCTCAGTTTGAATTTCATGGTGTTGTAGGGGCGGCATTTTGCCGCCCGATGGACTACCCGACCCGTTCAAACGGTGTTCATTGCGGCATTGCCTTGCGGGCGGCAGGATGCCGCCCCTACGAATCAAATTTCAAACTGAGACACTGCCTATTCATGACAACAATTGACAATCAAAGACTCAGATAAACATGCAAACGAAACTGTCAATCATCATCTGCGCGCACAATGAAGAGAGTTTCATTGCTGAGTGCATCGAAAGCCTGCATCTAACAGATCACCCGCAATGGGAGGTCATTGTCATCAATGATGCGTCAACTGACACCACTTTGGATATTGTAGAATCTTTCGCACAAAAGCATACCAATTTGCGTTGCCACAGTCTGACGCATAATGTGAGGCCGGGAAACGCTAGAAATTTTGCGATCATGCTTGCTAGGGGAGAGCATATTACGTTTCTGGATGCAGACGACTACATAGATGCGGCTGTATTGGCTGAAAAAGTGAAGATGATTGATGCTGGAACGGATGTCTTTACCAGCGGACATACTCGCCTTTTCAATCATGGCCTTTCTACTATAGCGATCGAGCCAGGAGAGTTTTCTGGTGATACTGCTGCTTGCCTGTTCCTGATGCGTAAGTTCCGCACTTGGGGCTCATGTATACATATATACAGGCGCAGCCATGTATTGCAAAACAATTGTCTTTTTGCGTCAGGAGTTTATTATGGAGATGTCGTCTTTTGTTTCAATGCACTGTACACCGCAAGGAAAGTAATTGTTGATCCGGCTCCCTACTATGTATACCGCTGCAACAACGACAGCGTAACTAGGTTTAGTGTTGCTACCCCGTTACACCTTATGAGTTCGGCACGGTTGCATTTTGATCTGGTTCAGATCATACAGACAAAGCCGGAGAGTGACAAACTATGTGCAGCGTTTGCAAAAGCATGCAATATTTTGGCTAAAGAACATCTACAAGATATGGCAGAACCGTTGCAGCAAGGTATGCATGAGACATCGCTGGAATTTTTTAGAACATTTATACATTATATAAAATGTTGTGATACACCTTTCTCTCGCGGTGTATTGGCAGCTATACAAAGTCAACCTGATAAAAAATTCTTATGCAGCGACGATATGAGTATTTGGTTTTCTCTTTCCAGGCGAATAAGAATAATAAGGTTCAGGATTATATTTTGGCTGAGTCGAGTTTTGCTTAAAATAAAATCTCAAGTCTTAAATCGACCAGGAAAAGACCGGTCAAAGTGATTATCTCTTCCTGTCATTTATAGCGGGATGACTCTCTTCTCTATTTGAGTTTCGCTTGGTCATGTTGGCTGCGTAAATGCCAAGAGCACACAAAGCTTCCAATCACAGCATGAAGAAGGAATCCTGCGGGAGTTATGATATATGTATTGAATATGTTTACCATTACCCAAAAAGAAAAGAATGTGCAGGAAAAAAGGAATACATCGGTAGGCATTTGTTCTCGACGCCAAGCCATAATGGTACGCCATGCAACCAGGAAAATGATTGCAATCATGCACATAAGTGCTGCGCCCCCAACGTTGACAAAGGTTTGAAGATACGAATTGTGCAAGTCTTTATACCTTTTTTTAAAATCTTCATCGAAATGCGGCGATTGCTTGATCAATTTTGATACTTTGACTCCTCCCCACCCGAAAGCGGGTCGCTCGGCAATCCACTCAAGCGTTGTGACCCACAATCCGATCCGCACACCAACACTGGTATCTGGAACTGTTTCGAGTTGCACCATTTCTTTGATTGTAGCAGCTTCGATTTTTTCCTCGGACAAGCGCCGGGTGAAATTGCCGTCCATAAAATAGAGCATCACTGATCCGGCAAAAAAAATGCCGATTCCTATTGTAGCTGCCTGGATGAGTGTGCTCCGGCGCAAAGAGCAACGCCCAGTGAGCAAGATTACGGCGCAAATCAAGAGCAAAATGAATGCCGAAAAAAGCAATCCCAACCAGATTGCGCGGGTCTGCGTAGTGATGACGCCGAATATCATCAACAAGATAAGACCCACAAGCATCGGCAAGGCCAGTATGCACACCCTGAAAGGCAATGAAAATACCCGGGGCAAGAAAAATATGCCAGCCAGTAACGCAGTAGAGAATATTACACCGGTGTGTTGCGGGTTTCCAAATCCGAAATCCATCCGTCCTCCTTGCCAAGCGGTCAACCAGACATCAGCAGGCTCGAACGACAGATGAATGAGTAGTCCTGCTCCGCTAGTGATCAACAAAAGAAACGGAGAGGCTTTAGGTGCTACGCTTATCCCATACGTCACGACAACGAAGAAACAGAATGCAGGGATGAATTCTCTTGCTGAAGAGCCACTAAACAGTTCCTTTGGCAGTGAAAAGCGCTGCCATATATAACCGAGCACAAGTATCAGAACCAGCAGGGTACACAACCAAACTAATTTGTCTTTGTAGTAAATACGCGGCGCTTTTTGCCCAACGCCCAACAGGAAAAGTACAAACATGACACGAACCATCTTGTTGATGATGGCATCACTCGCCCCCGACAAGAACCAGACAATAGGCAAGGCGAACGCTAGGGACGCAAATACGAACCCAAGCCATTGACCCACGCCGTTTTTCGATGGCTGAGAAAGGCGCATGCTGTCAGGGAAGGCCATAAGCCTTGACCATTGCGCTAATCTGGGTGTCGTTGGCGATCCGGTTCCGACTCCAGAGACTTACCTTCTGACTACCCAGCCAATTGACCAGCCCGCGCTGGGTACCGGAATGTATTTCGAACCGGCTGTTACGGCGTACCATCCAGTACAGCCAGACATCGTCAGTTCTGGGGCATGGCTGCATGAAAGCGTCTCCTCAGTTTTCTGATCATTGATGGGGCATACTCCGACGACTGTACTTGTTCAGTGCCTTTAGTACTGAGGGTTATTGTCAGCAAGATATTATAAGGGAGGCGCTAGGCGCTAGGCTATCCTTGCCGTTACCGTTTGCACAACTTGAGCGGGACGATAGAAAAACCGTCCAACTTCTGGGGGTTACATCAGTTGACAGCGGCAAGAGTTTTTTTGGGTGGATTACTGTTCAGACCTTTGACCCAGGCAGCCAGCGGCGCTCCCATGCCACGAGTTCCGGGAGGGCTTCTGTCCCCATCTGTTCGGTTTCGGCCTGAAGCGCGCGGTAGAGTTTGAGCAGCGCAGGGGTTGGCGAGGCAGGGAATACGGGGACGAGGCGCACACGCAATTTGCCTGCCGCACGTTTGCCTCTGGCAGGAATGCCCGCGCCGGGAATGTCTTGTTCGCGCATGCTTGCCGATCCGGGTTCGATGTCGAGATCATGCAAGCCATTGGGCGAAGGCACACTGATGTTTCCGCCGCCTAACAGGATGAAGACGCTGACCGGACGATCCAGCGAGATGTCGCTGCCTTCGAGCGTATAGAGCGGATGGGAGTGACACTGGATGCGTAGGCGCAAATCTCCTGGGCGGCCTTTGCCCGAAACGGGTGCGTAGCCTTCGCCTTTGAGACGCAATTCATCGTCCGGCAGCATGCCGGGAGGGATGGTCACGGTCAGAACGCGGCGGCTGATCTGGCGTCCTCTCCCGTCACACTGAGGGCAGCGGATGCGCCGGGAGTAACCGCGCCCATCGCAATTTTCGCAACGATGCAGGCTTTTGCCGTGCCGCACCCGGCCACTGCCCTGACAATGGACGCAAAGCTGGCTGCGTTCGTGTTCCTGATAGCCCTGACCCGCGCATTCCAGGCAATCCACGCCCGACTCGAGGACGGTGTCGATTTTGCCGCCGAGGCAAAGCTGCTCGATGTCGAGTTCAATGTCCTGGTTGCGATCCGCGCCGCGAGATTCCGCCTTGCCCGCTGTGGAACTGCTTTTGTCATCGGATGCCGTTTCCTGCCCGAACGGCTCCAACAGGAGATCACAGGCGGCGCTGAGGCGGGCAAACATCTCATGGGCTTCTGGCGCAGGATTGCGATCCGGATGCCAGAGCATCGCCAAGTGGCGAAAAGCTCTTTTGATAGCCTGAGATGTCGCGTCTTGCCCAACCCCAAGCAGTTTCCGTGCTTCGGCTGTTTTCACAGCGCCGTGCTCCCAGAGCTTGCCCGGACGGCTTCAAAACGCACGCTGTGCGCGAGCATCCATCTATGCGACAATCCGCCGCCTGCCCGGGTGGTGGAACTGGTATACACAGCAGACTTAAAATCTGCCGCCGTCAGGCTTACGGGTTCGAGTCCCGTCCTGGGCACCAACAACTCATTCCGATCCATTCTGTTCCATCCGAAAAACCAGGCAACCAAAAGGTTTCTGGCTTTTTTAACTTGATTACTCTTCCGGTGGGATGGTTCGTTTGTTGCCGTGATGGTCGAGCGCCACGTAGGTTAATTTGGCTTCCGTCACTTTGTGAGCCACCGCATTTTCCGGGTTGCGTTCCACGTAGACTTCCACGTCGACGGTGATCGAAGTTTTTCCCACCGTTACGACTTCAGAGTAGAAACTGACCAGGTCGCCTACTGAGACGGGCTGCTTGAAGATGAAGGAGTTGACCGCTACCGTGGCGACCCGCGAACGGGCGCGGCGGCGGGCGGCGATCGAGCCTGCGATGTCGACCATCGACATGATCCAGCCGCCGAATACGTCGCCCGCCGGGTTGAGGTCGGCGGGCAGAGGGACGACCCGCAACGCAGGTTGACGCTCGCATGTGCATGCTGTTGTGTGAGGGGATGTGTTGCTCATTTTGTGTTACCTCATGAACATGTGTCTCGCGCAATCTCCTGCCTTTAGGCAGGGGTGACTCAAAGGATGACCCTTTATTTTCTTATAGTACCGCCGTTATTCGCTGTGCCGATATAATGACCGGCCTTTTCATTCCCGCGTTTTCTCGTTTTATCCATGAGTACCGACCCCAGGACATTACTGACCGAACTGATTCGCGCCGCCCTGAAGAGCGTGGCTCCGGAACATGCCGCCGTGCCCATAGTGCTGGAACGGCCTCGGCAGGCGGGGCATGGCGACTTCGCCACTAACATTGCCATGCAGTTGGCTCGGACGCTCAGGCGCAACCCGCGCGAACTGGCAGGGCTGCTATGCGCCGAACTGCCGCCCTCCAGATGGGTGGAAAAGGCCGAAGTGGCCGGGGCAGGGTTCATCAACTTCACTTTTGCCCCGGCATTGAAGACGGCAGTGGTGCGCGATGCGCTTGCCCTGGGCGGGGATTGGGGACGCGGCGCAGAGAGGGGCGTAAAGGTGCAGATCGAGTTCGTGTCGGCCAACCCGACTGGGCCGCTGCACGTCGGGCATGGGCGCGGAGCCGCCTACGGCGCTTCGCTCGCCGACGTGCTCGCTTTCGCCGGGTTCGAGGTGAACCGCGAGTATTACGTCAATGACGCCGGACGGCAGATGGACATCCTGGCGCTATCGACATGGCTGCGCTATCTGGCGTTGTTCGGCATCGAGGTGGAATTGCCTCCGAACGCCTATCAGGGCGAATACGTTGTCGAAATGGCCCGGGAACTCCGCAACGCGCACGGGGAACTCTTCGCGCGTGTGACTGCCGCCGACGTGCTGGCCGGAACAAATGGGCTGCCGCCGCCGCAACGCAGTGATGACAAGGAAGCCAAGGCGCAGCGCGAACAACATCTGGATACGCTGATTGCCAACGCCAAGCGCCTGCTTGGCGAGGATTACCAATGGGTGTTCGGTTTTGCCCTCAATGAACAGCTTGGCGACGTGCGCGACGACTTGCAGGAATTCGGCGTGCGTTTCGACAAATGGTTCTCCGAACGCAGCCTTTTCGACACGGGGCTGGTTGAGCGTGCCGTGTCCCAGCTTGAAAAAGCAGGCCACGTTTACGCGCAAAACGGCGCGAAGTGGTTCCGTTCCACCGCCTTCAATGATGAGAAGGACCGCGTCGTGCAGCGCGACAACGGCCTCTACACCTATTTCGCTTCCGACATCGCCTACCACCTCAACAAGTATGAGCGCGGGTTCGACCGTATGATCGACATCTGGGGCGCGGATCATCACGGCTATGTGCCGCGCGTCAAGGGTGCGGTCGAAGCCTTGGGGCTTGACCCGGCGCGGCTGGACGTGGCGCTGGTGCAGTTTGCCGTGCTCTACCGGGATGGGCAGAAGACCTCGATGTCGACCCGTGCGGGCGAATTCGTAACCCTGCGCGAACTGCGTAACGAGGTTGGCAAGGATGCCTGCCGCTTTTTCTACGTGTTGCGAAAGAGCGACCAGCATCTCGATTTCGACCTCGACCTCGCCAGGAGCCAAAGCAACGAAAACCCCGTGTACTATGTGCAGTATGCACACGCGCGGGCCTGCTCCGCGTTGCGGAAATGGGGGGGCGAACCGTCAGATTTGGCGCTGGCCAATACCGATGTGTTGGGCAGCGAACGTGAACTGGGGCTGTGTGCGCGTCTGGCAGCGTTTCCGGAGACCGTGCAGACGGCGGCAGACGATTACGCGCCGCACCAGATAGCGTTCTACCTCAGGGAACTGGCGGCTGACTTCCATAGCTGGTACAACGCTGAACGAATGCTAGTCGATGATGAGGCCGTGAAGCTGGCGCGCCTGGCGCTGGCCGGGGCGGTTCGCCAGACCTTGGCAAACGGGTTGGCTCTTCTGGGCGTGTCTGCGCCCGAATCAATGTAACAATAACAAGGTAGGTGGTATTGCTGCCGCAAAAATGGAGTTTTCCAGTGAGTCGTAAAAGCAGAATTCCACGTTCTCCCAAACGCCCTTCACACAGCCGGGGGGGAACCCTCATGGGCATTTTGATCGGCATGATTCTGGGAGCCATCATCGTTACCGCTGTGGTGTTGTACGTCAATCGGAACGACAACCCATTTAGCAAGACTCCATCGACGAAACAGGCGGCGGAGACGTCCGCAGCCGCGCAGCAACCTGGGGCGGCTTTAGCCCCGGACGCTGCAGCCGCGCAGCAAACACCCGCGTCGGTGGCTGCGTTGCCGGGTAAGCCGGGGGACCGTCCGGCAGAAAAACCGGATTACTCTTTTTACAAAACCCTGCCAAATGGAGAAAATGCACCACCGGTGGCGACGCCGACTCCTGCGGGGCAGCCTCAACCTCAGCCCGCCGCTCCCCCGGCGCAAGCTGCTCCCGCGAAACAGATGTACCTGCAACTGGCAGCTTTCGAGAATGCGGAACAGGTCGACGACCTCAGGGCGCGGCTGCTGTTGATGGGGCTTGACCGTATTGTTACGCAACGGGCACAGTTATCCGATGGGCGGGTTGTGCACCGTATCCGCGTCGGCCCGTTTACTGACCGCGAAGACTTGAAGGCAATGCGCGCCCGGCTGCTTTCGGGAGGTTTCAGTGCCGAAGAGGTTTCCAATTAAAATTTGCTCACACAGGGAGTTTTGATATGAACCGTCGTGACGTACTGCAACAACTCGGCGCGTTCGCGTTGCTTGCCAGCCCGGTGGGTCTTGCCTTGGGGCAGGCGCGGGGAAGTTTTCAGGTTCTGAAATCCGCAGTGCCGACCAATGTGCCAAACAAAATCGAAGTATTGGAATTCTTCCACTACGGTTGTTCGCACTGTCAGGCGTTCGAGCCGTTGGTCGCGCAATGGGCCAAACGTTTACCCGATGACGTAGCTTTCGCGCAGGTTCCGGTGGTCTGGGGAGGTGAAGGCTTGGCGCGCCTGTATTACACGCTCCTGGTCAGTAAACGGCTCGATTTGAATGAGAAAGTTTTCGTTGCCGTGCAGAAAAAGAGACTGCCGCTCGATAAGCTGGATGTCGTGCGCGAATGGGCCGAGGCGAACAAGCTGGACGTATCGGCCTTCATGGGCATTTATAAATCGATGGGGATAGAGACGAATGTAGGGCGTGCCAAGACGCTAGTCAGCAGCTACAAGATTGATTCCGTGCCCACGATGGCGGTAGCCGGACGTTTCCTGACTTCGGCGACCATGGCCGGCAATAGCCATGAAGCCGCGCTCAAGGTCGTCGACAGCCTGATCGAACGCGTGCGAAAGGGAGAATGAACAAGGCGGCGCGTTTTTGGCTTCTTGTTTTCTGAATATGTAACTGCTCCATGCCATACAAGTTTCCTTCGTTCATGACGGCCTTTTTTTCTCGCCAGCCTCTGGAGGGCGATGAGGCGGCAACGCCGGGCAGACCGGAAGGCGGGGGAACGTCGGACGCCAGCGGTTCAGACGAGCGCCGCATTCATCAGCGTTTCATAGCCAGGCTGGATGGCGAGCCGTGTTTCTGGGCCTTGATCGGGGAAGAGCGACTGGCGCTCAACGATCTCTCTCTCAAGGGCTTTGCGTTGCCCACGTCCCCGGCGCTCGTTCCCGGCGCGCAGTTTGATTTCATCCTGCAACGCGAGGGTATGCCCGATACCATCCAAGGGCGCGCCGAAGTGGCCAGCGTGTTCGGCAGAGACGCCCTCTCTGCGGGCTGCCGCATCATCCATTTCGAGGGCGATAGCGGGGAACGCTTGCAAGAGTGGCTGGTGGTGCACGTCATTCGTAACGCCACGGTACGGATCAGCGAAAAGGATGCCGCCGCGATTGTTTCCGGCCGCTCGCTCGTCTGACGGTCTGTGTAATACCCGATAAGGCTTGAGATAGGCCGAAGAAGTAAAATAGAATTTTATTTTTCACGAAACCTGCCATGTCTATCCCGGCTCTGCTTGCCCTTTCTCCCCTTGATGGCCGTTATTCCGACAAACTCGATGAGCTGTGCGGCCACTTTTCCGAACATGGTTTGATCACCAACCGGGTACGAGTGGAAATTGCCTGGTTGAAGGCGCTGGCCGCTGAACCGGCCTTGGCTGAAATTGCCCCGTTTTCGCCCGCCGCCCTGGCCGAACTCGATGAGGTGGTGGCACGGTTCAGCGTTGATGACAGCGCAGCAGTGAAAGAGATCGAAGCCTCCACCAATCACGATGTCAAGGCGATGGAATACTGGCTCAAGAAACGCCTGGGCCATAACGCCGAAGTGATGAAGGTTTCCGAATTCATTCACTTTGCCTGCACTTCGGAAGACATCAACAATACTTCGCATGCCTTGATGCTCAAGGCGGGCCGCGATGAGGTATTGCTGCCCGCACTCAATAAGGTCATCGAGCGTTTGCGCGAACTTGCCTGTCGGCACGCCGAACTGCCGATGCTCTCGCGTACTCACGGTCAGCCCGCCAGCCCGACCACCTTGGGCAAGGAGGTTGCCAACATCGCCGCCCGCCTGATCCGCGCGCGCGACAAAATCGCCACGGTGAGCCTCTTCGCGAAGTTCAACGGCGCGGTCGGCAACTACAACGCCCATCTCGCCGCCTGGCCGGATTTCGACTGGGAAGCCTTCAATCGCCGGTTCATCGAATCGTTCGGGCTGGAATTCAATCCCTGGACAATCCAGATCGAACCGCATGACGCCATGGCGGAACTGTTCGATGCGATTGCGCGCGCGAACACCATCGCCATCGACGCTTGCCGCGACATCTGGATGTACATTTCGCTCGGTTACTTCAAACAAAAGCTCAAGGAAGGCGAAATAGGCTCTTCCACCATGCCGCACAAGGTCAATCCCATCGACTTCGAGAACGCCGAAGGCAATTTCGGCCTTGCTAATGCGGTGCTGCGCCATTTCAGCGAAAAACTGCCGGTTTCGAGGATGCAGCGCGACCTGACCGACTCCACCGTATTACGCAACATGGGCGTAGGTTTCGGCCATAGCGTACTTGGCGCTTCCAGCATGTTGCGTGGCCTGGGCAAGCTCGAAGCCGACCCGGCGCGGCTGGCCGCAGACCTCGATACCTGCTGGGAGGTGCTTGCCGAGCCGATACAAACCGTGATGCGCCGCTTCGGCATTGCCAATCCTTATGAACAGCTCAAGGAACTTACGCGCGGCAAGGGTATTACTCGCGACGCCTTGCTTACCTTCATCGCGATGCTCGACATCCCGGCAAGCGAGCGCAAGCGCCTGAGCGCAATGACCCCGGCGAGCTACGTGGGCAAAGCGGCTGAACTGGCACGGCGGGTTTGAAGGGCAGCCCGATGACTTTTGCCGAGACGCTCAAGAGCCTGCCTGGTATCTCGCATCTGGCAGCGATGAATCTATTCGCTGCCGACGGCATGCTGGCGGCCACGATAGAAAACAAGCACGGTCAGGCGGGCTCCCTTGCCATTTACAACCACCTTGCACAACTCTATGGCGCGATTACGCCCGAGGCCGCGAAAAAAGGGCTGGAACTCTACGGCGAGCACAGTGAGGAAGCGCGTTTGAATCCCGGCAAGCATCCCAACATCGACCGCCTGATCGGGCTGATCGAACGCGATGAGACGTTGCGGGTGAAACAGGTGTTCGCGGTGTAAGCCGCTCGTTACTGCAAACCCTCTCCAGCTTCGGCCAGCGCGATCAGGCGTTCCAGCGCGGCCGTGACAACGCGGAGGCGGATGGCTTCGCGGTCGCCGGGAAAACAGTGGGTTTGCGCGCCGCCGTTGCCGTGCCGCTTTCGCCAGGCCAGCCATACCGTGCCTACGGGTTTGGTGGTGCTGCCGCTGTCTGGCCCGGCAATGCCCGTAATGGCTATCGCCACGTCGGCATGGCTGTGATTGATAGCCCCGTCGGCCATTTCGCGCGCGGTCTCCTCGCTTACCGCGCCGTAACGGGCGAGCGTTGCAAGGTCGACCCCTAGGAGTTCTGCTTTGGATTCGTTGGAGTAGGTCACGAAACCGCGCTCAAACCAGGCTGAACTGCCCGGAGTGGCCGTGACGGCCCCGGCGAGTAGCCCGCCGGAGCAGGATTCCGCCGTGGCAAGCCTCCAGCCCCGCGCGGCCAGCGTCTGCCCCAGGAGGGAGGAGAGTTCTCCGAGCCCCCGATCCACGCTTTAGGCTCCGGCTCCGGGCAGCAGGGCGTAGAGGTATTTGAGCGCGGCCAGCGCCAGCAGGGCGTAGGCGGCAGCGAGCAGGTCGTCGAACATGACGCCGAAACCGTTCTTGAAATGGCTGTCCGCTTGTCGGATCGGCGGCGGTTTGAGGATATCGAACAGGCGGAAGAGCGCTACCGCGATGGCTTGCCAGATGATTCCAGAGGGCGTGAAGAGGAGCACGAGCCACATCGCCACCATTTCGTCCCAGACGATCGCCCCATGGTCGGGGACGCCGAGTACTTTGCCGGTGTGATGTGTCGCAAAAATGCCAGCGACGAAACAGACGATAAGCAACACCAGGAAGCTCGTCGTATCCGGCAGCAGAGCGCACAGCAGCGGATAGAGCAACCAGGCCGCCAATGTGCCCATCGTACCAGGCGCAAACGGCGACAGGCCGGAGCCGAAGCCGAGTGAGATCAGATGAACGGGATGGCACAAAAGCCGGGGGGAAGGGCGAGGTTCCATAGCAGTCGATGAGATTCTGACTAAAATATTTAATAATAACACACAAAAAACATCTCAAATCAATAAGGTACGCTCCTGCCTTGCGTGTCAGATGCCGCTCTGACAGAATCCCTGTACTTTGATGTATTGGCATCTATGGAAAGTATCAGAAAAAACAAGACAGTCGCTGTTATTCCCGTCTATAACCACGGCGAAACCGTAGGAGATGTCGTTGCTACGCTGCGCGGCTATGGTTTGCCGGTCATTTTGGTCGATGACGGCAGTGACACGTTTACGGCTCGAATGTTGGACGCGATTGTTTCCGAGAAGTCGGCCTTCGGGCCGCCGGTAAAGCTCGTGCGCCTTCCGAAGAACCGTGGCAAGGGCGCTGCGGTGATGACGGGGTTCCGTAGCGCGTATTCGTATGGGGCCAGCCATGTCTTGCAGGTGGATGCCGATGGGCAGCATGGGCTGGAAGTCGTGCCCAGGTTCCTGGACGCTTCGGCGCAAAATCCCGATGCCGTCATTGCCGGATACCCGCTCTACGACGCGATGGTTCCCCGTGTGCGGCTTTACGGAAGCCGTTTGGCTCTCGTGATGGTATGGATCAATACGCTGTCGAGGCGCGTTGCCGGCCCGATGTGCGGTTTCCGCTTGTACCCGCTCGCGGCGCTGAAAGGCATCCTGCCCGCGATGACACAGGCCCGGCGCATGGATTTCGATACCGAGGCCGCAGTGCGCCTGGATTGGGGCGGGGCGCCTTTCGTCAATTTGCCGGTGGCGATTCGTTATCCGCTTGGCGGGGTTTCGCATTTCCGGATCGTTCGCGACAACCTGCTTATCCTGGCCATGCACATGAGGCTTTTTTTCGGCATGGTTCGCCGCTTTCCGAATCTGCTTTTCCGGCATTCCGGTTCGTTTTCTCGTTACTCAGGTCTGCTTTCCCGCCGTTTCCACCCCGGCAGCGGGGCGGGCGCAAGCCCTGCCGTTCCGGAAGGAGGGAGCCCGCCCAAGGCTGGGAAAGGCTCTCCCAAGGGCAGGGGCGGGAATGCCCAAAGCCGGGAGAAGGGTATTCGCAAAACAAGGGCACCCGCCGGGTAACGGTGTTCGGGGTTATGCGTGCATGGCCGCTGATAGCGGTGTTTTGAGCCAGACGTTGAATAGCTCTCGCGCGGCGGCAAGAATTTCGCCTGCCGTGAGGCCGACCGGCCCGATGCCATCGGCGACAAGTTGGTCGGCGGCCGCGCCGTGCAGATGGACGGCACAGAGCAGTGCCTCTTCGGCGGGCCAACCCTGCGCGAGCAGGGCGAGGGCAAGGCCGCTCAGAACATCGCCCATCCCCGCGCTTGCCATGCCGGGATTGCCGGTGGTGTTGATGAACCAGTGCCCGTCGGGTGTCGCGATGACGGTGCCGCAGCCTTTGAGCGCAGTGAAGGCGCGATAGTTGTGCGCGATCTCGATGGCGGCGGCAACACGGTTGGCTTGAACTTCGCCAGTACTCACGCCGAGCAGCCGTCCGGCCTCGGCGGGGTGGGGCGTGAGCAATGTTGGGGCTTGCCGCGCTTTGAGCATGTTTGCCAGGGTAGGGCGGAGACTGAGGATGTTGAGCGCGTCGGCATCGAGCAACAGGGGAATGTTGCGGGGAATGATCGTTTTCAGCAGACGTTTGGCTTCATCGGAGATTCCTAGCCCAGGGCCGATGGCAATGGCGCTCGGATGTTCCGGCATCCGGTCAGCCGAGCGCAGCATCAGTTCGGGTTGTTCAGGGTCGATGCTGGGCGCGCTGGGGCCGAGCAGGCAAGCATAGACACGGCCTGCGCCTAGCCACAGGGCAGCGCGCGCCGCCAGCAGGGTCGCCCCGGACATACCGGGTGCGCCGCCAAGGACGCAGGCGTCGCCGTATACGCCCTTGTGCGTGTTGAGGTGCCGTGGGGCGAGGTGCTCCGCGAAGAGGCGCTTATCGACGCAATGCCCGGCGGGCGGCACATGGTCGGCAGCTTCGATTCCAAGGGGCTGAAGCGAAATTTCCCCGCAGTAATCCGGGCCGTCGAGCGTCAGTAGGCCGGGTTTGAGAGCGATGAAGGTTGTGGTGTGGGTGGCGCGCAAGCATGCGCCGAGTACGCGGCCCGTATCGGCATCCAGCCCGCTGGGGATGTCGATGGCCAGCCGTGGGACGGGCAATGCGTTGAGGGCGTCGATCCATTCGCGGATTTGGCCTTCGATGGGGCGTTCCAGGCCGATGCCGAACAAGGCGTCGACGATCAGTGCCCAGCCGCCTTCCGGCATGGAGGGCAAATCGGCAAGGGTTTTACCGCCAGCACGAAGAAAACTGGCATGGGCGCGCGCGGCATCTTTGGGCAGCCGCGTGAAATCCCCGGCGAAAACGACGACCGTCTCGCGCCCGCTCCGGCGCAATTCGCGCGCCAGCACCAAGCCGTCGCCGCCGTTATTGCCCGGCCCGCAGACGACAAGCACGGGGCCGGGCCAGGGCGCGATCAGCCGGGTGGCGTCTTCGGCGGCCGCGCAACCAGCGCGTTCCATCAGAGACGGGCGGGCGTCGGGGAGACATTGGCGCTCGATCTCGCGGATGTCCCGGACGAAATAGACAGGTGTAGCGGACATAGTAGGCTGGCTTGAATGAAGGGTGGCGGGGGGAAAGCTCGGTACATGTTCCGATGCTAATGCTACCAAATACCGAATTGAATCTGGAGACAGCCCCCAACCCGGTATAGAATGCCGGTTTCGCTTTGCCGATGAAGCCGTGCTGGCATCATTTGTCTTGACTTCTACTTCTCATCAGGATCGTTTGCATGCAAACCAATCAGGAAACCGCGAACGCGCTGGAGCGCCGCATCGACATGTCCGTTACCCTGGCGGACATCGACAAGGATGTCGAGTCCCGCCTCAAAAAGCTTTCCCGCACGGTGAAAATGCCGGGCTTTCGCCCAGGCAAGGTGCCGTTCAAGATCGTGACACAAGCTTACGAGCTGCAAGCTCGTTCCGAAGCCGTCGAGGCTGCCGTGGGAAAAGCCTTTGGCGAAGCGGTGCGCGCCCAGAACCTGCGTGTGGCCGGCAATCCCCGGATCGAACCGAAAGAAGCCGCTGCGGAAGGGTCGCTGGAGTTCAGCGCCGTGTTCGAGGTCTATCCGGAAGTCGTAGTCGGCGATCTGTCCGGACATGAGATTGAGCGCCCGGTGTTGGAAGTGGGTGAGGCCGAGGTCGATAAAACGCTTGAAGTCTTACGCAAGCAGCGTACCCGTTTCGATGAAACTGACCGTGCAGCCGCCAGTGGCGATAAGGTGTTGATCGACTTTACCGGACGCAAGGACGGTGTGCCGTTCGAGGGGGGGCAGGCGGAGGATTTCCCGTTTGTGCTCGGTGCGGGTTCGATGCTGAAAGATTTCGACGCGAATGTGACGGGTCTCAAGGCGGGCGAGGGCAAGACCTTCGACCTGACGTTCCCGGAGGATTATCACGCCAAGAATATGGCCGGACAGACGGTACAGTTTGAAGTGGCGGTGAAAAAGGTCGAAGCGCCGATGTTGCCGGAAGTCGACTCCGATTTTGCCAAGGCGCTCGGCGTGGCCGATGGCGACATTGCCAAACTGCGCCAGGAAATAAAGGACAACCTCACGCGCGAAGTCAAACAGCGCATCCAGGCAAGGGTAAAGGATCAGGCATTGGACGCCCTGCTTGCCGTTACGCCGATCGAAGCGCCCAAGGCGCTGGTGCTCTCCGAGTCGGAACAACTGGCCGAAAATGCCCGCCGCGAACTCGAAACGCGCGGCATGGGAGCCAAAAAGATACCGGTGGAACCGGGGTGGTTTACCGACCGGGCAACGCGGCGCGTAAAGCTCGGCCTCATCATGGCCGAACTGATCAAGGATAACGATCTGCGCGCCAAGCCAGAGCAGACGCGTGCCCTGATACAGGAAATGGCGGAGAGCTACGAAGACCCTTCGGAACTGATCCGTTGGTATTATGCCCAACCTGAACGTTTGACCGGGGCGGAGGCGGTCGTGACAGAGGATAATGTCGTGGAGTGGATCTGCACCAAGGTCAAGACCAACGACAAGGCAGTTTCCTTTGATGATCTGATGGGCAACAACGCGGCGGCTGCGTAAGCTGCACGGAAACGGGGCGAACGATGAACGCAAACGGAAGCGGAAACTCCGCGCAGGACGGCTGGAACCCGGTGGGCCTTGGTCTGGTGCCGATGGTCATCGAGCAAAGCGGCCGGGGCGAGCGCGCCTACGATATTTATTCGCGCCTGCTCAAGGAGCGGATCGTGTTTCTCGTCGGCCCCGTCACGGATGCCACGGCCAACCTGATTGTGGCGCAGTTGCTTTTTCTCGAGTCCGAAAACCCGGACAAGGACATTCACTTCTATATCAATTCCCCCGGAGGCGCGGTCACAGCGGGGTTGGCAATCTACGACACCATGCAGTTCATCAAACCCGACGTGAGCACCTTGTGCATCGGACAGGCGGCGAGCATGGGGGCTTTCCTGCTCGCGGCCGGAGCGAAAGGCAAGCGTTTCTGTTTGCCGAGTTCCAGGGTGATGATCCACCAGCCCTTGGGCGGTTTCCAGGGACAGGCCTCTGACGTCGAAATTCATGCGCGAGAAATACTTTTTCTGCGTTCCCGTCTCAACGAAATGCTGTCAAAGCACACAGGTAAGCCGGTTGAACAAATCGAAAAAGATACTGATCGGGATAATTTCCTGTCTGCGTCTGCGGCGATGGAGTACGGTCTCATCGACAAGGTGATGACGGTGCGCGGCGACATCTGACCTGACGACGAGGAGAGAACGACCATGCCGGACAAAAAGACGGGCGCGGATGGCGAAAAGCTGCTCTACTGCTCATTTTGCGGCAAAAGCCAGCACGAAGTCCGCAAGCTGATTGCCGGACCGTCCGTTTTCATCTGCGACGAATGTATCGGCCTGTGCAACGACATCATCCGTGAGGAAGTTGCCGACGGGCTGGGCATTGAGAATATCCGCGGGCAGTTGCCCACGCCCCATGAAATCTGCTCCATCCTCGATCAGTACGTGATCGGGCAGAAGCAGGCCAAGCGCAACCTGTCGGTAGCGGTCTATAACCATTACAAACGTCTGCGCCACTTGGGCAATATCGTCGATGACGTGGAGCTTTCCAAAAGCAATATCCTGCTGATCGGCCCAACCGGCTCCGGTAAGACTTTGCTGGCGCAAACGCTGGCGCGGCTCCTGAACGTGCCCTTCATCATGGCCGATGCCACCACGCTTACCGAGGCTGGCTACGTGGGCGAGGATGTTGAGAACATCATCCAGAAACTCCTCCAGAAGTGTGACTACGATGTTGAAAAGGCACAGCAAGGCATCGTCTATATCGACGAAATAGACAAAATTTCCCGCAAGTCCGACAACCCTTCGATCACCCGTGACGTGTCTGGCGAGGGTGTGCAACAGGCACTTCTGAAACTCGTTGAAGGCACGATTGCCTCCATTCCGCCGCAGGGCGGGCGCAAGCATCCCAATCAGGATTTCATCCAGGTCGACACGACCAACGTCCTGTTCATCTGCGGCGGCGCGTTCGACGGCCTGGAAAAAATCATCATCAACCGCACCGACAAGGGCGGGATCGGCTTCGGTGCGGAGGTCAAGAGCGGCGAGAGCCACAGTATTACCGAGACGTTCGGCCAGGTCGAACCGGAAGACCTCATCAAGTTCGGCCTCATCCCCGAACTCATCGGGCGCTTGCCTGTGGTGGCATCCCTGCATGAGCTTGACGAAGACGCGCTCATCCAGATACTCATCGAGCCGAAGAACGCGCTAGTCAAGCAATACCAGAAACTTTTCGCGATGGAAGGCGTCGAACTCGAGATCCGCCAAGCGGCGCTGCATGCGGTTGCCAGAAAAGCGATCAAGCGCAAGACCGGTGCGCGGGGGCTACGTTCCATCCTGGAGATGTCCCTGCTCGATATCATGTACGATCTGCCTAGTCTGGAAAGCGTGTCCAAGGTCGTAATCGACGAAAACACCATTACGGAGAATTCCAAACCCTTGCTGATCTATGCCGATCAGCCCAAAGTGTCCGGTTCCAACTGAACCTGTTCCGCAGGCCGCTTATCTTGAAGTGGCTTGAATAAACGACAGTCGTGCCCCATATGGGGAACGATTCTTTCGAGGAAAACATACAATGTCGGGCACTGCCGATCTCCCCAACGAAAAACTGGAACTGCCGCTCCTGCCGCTGCGCGACGTGGTGGTGTTCCCGCACATGGTCATCCCGCTCTTCGTCGGGCGGCCCAAATCCATCAAGGCGCTGGAAGCCGCGATGGAAGCCGGCAAGAGCATCCTGCTCGTTGCCCAGCAGTCTGCGGCCAAGGATGAACCCTCTGCCAGCGACCTCTATAGCGTCGGCTGCGTTGCCAATATCCTGCAAATGTTGCGGCTGCCCGACGGTACGCTCAAGGTGCTCGTCGAAGGCGTACAGCGTGTCCGCATCGAGGCGGTAGAAGACCGCCGTCAGATGTTTTTCGCCCGCGCGACCCCGGTAAAACCTTTTTCGGGCAAGGAAGGCACCGAAGTCGAAGCCATGCGGCGTGCGCTTACTGCCCAGTTTGACCAATACGTCAAGCTCAACAAGAAAATACCCGGCGAAGTCCTCGCCTCGCTCGCCAACGTCGACGATACGGGCCGCCTTGCCGACACCATTGCTGTCCACCTGCCGCTCAAACTCGAACAAAAGCAGGAAATTCTGCAAATGTTCAGTGTCGGTGAACGCCTCAACCGGCTGCTCTCACAAATCGAAAACGAAATCGACATCCTCCAGGTCGAGAAGCGTATCCGTGGCCGTGTCAAACGCCAGATGGAAAAGAGCCAGCGCGAGTACTACCTCAACGAACAGGTCAAGGCCATCCAGAAAGAACTCGGGGAAAGCGAAGATGGCGCCGAACTCGAAGAGATGGAAAAGAAGATCAGAACCGTGGGCATGCCCAAGGAAGCACTGGCGAAAACCCAGGCCGAGTTCAAGAAACTACGCATGATGTCGCCCATGTCCGCCGAAGCCACCGTGGTGCGAAACTACGTCGACACCATGATCGGCCTGCCGTGGAAAAAGCGCTCGCGCGTCAGTAAAGACCTTGCCGCAGCCGACAGGATTCTCAACAAGGATCATTACGGGCTGGAAAAGGTCAAGGAACGCATCCTCGAATACCTTGCCGTCCAGCAGCGCGTCGACAAGGTCAAGGCGCCCATTCTCTGCCTCGTCGGCCCTCCCGGCGTGGGCAAGACCTCCCTGGGTCAATCCATCGCCAGGGCCACCAACCGCAAGTTCGTTCGCATGGCCTTGGGCGGCGTGCGTGACGAAGCCGAGATTCGCGGCCACCGCCGCACCTACATCGGCTCCATGCCCGGCAAGATTCTCCAGAACATGACCCGTGTCGGCGTCAAGAACCCGCTATTCCTGCTCGACGAGGTCGACAAGCTCGGCATGGATTTTCGTGGCGACCCCTCATCGGCTCTTCTCGAAGTGCTCGACCCTGAGCAGAACCACACCTTCCAGGATCACTACATCGAAGTCGACTACGACCTCTCCGACGTGATGTTCGTTGCCACTGCCAACACCCTCAACATCCCGCCGCCCTTGCTCGACCGCATGGAGGTCATTCGCCTCTCCGGCTACACCGAAGACGAAAAAGTCAACATCGCCCACCGCTACCTGCTTCCCAAGCAGCTCAAGAACAACGGCCTCAAGCAAACCGAACTCACGATCACGGATGAAGCCCTGCGCGACATCTGCCGCTACTACACGCGCGAGGCCGGGGTGCGCGGGTTGGAACGCGAAATCTCCAAGACTTGCCGCAAGGTTGTGAAGTCCATCGTGCTCAAACCGCGCGCCAGCAAAGTCGTCGTGAACGGCAAAAACCTCGACAAATACCTGGGGGTGCGCCGCTTCAGCTTCGGCATGGCCGAGAAACAGAACCAGGTTGGGCAAGTGACCGGGCTGGCCTGGACGGAAGTGGGTGGGGAACTGCTCACCGTCGAAGCTGTGGCGCTCGCCGGCAAAGGCAAGGTCATGACGACCGGCAAACTTGGCGAGGTCATGCAGGAATCCATCCAGGCCGCGCTTTCCGTCGTGCGGCGGCGTGCCCACTCGCTTGGCATCGAAAGCGACTTTTACCAGAAGAGCGACATCCACATTCACCTGCCTGAAGGCGCGATTCCCAAGGACGGCCCCTCGGCGGGCAGCGCCATCACTACTGCGCTGGTGTCCATGCTCACAGGCATTCCCGTGTGCTGCGATGTGGCCATGACGGGCGAAATTACCCTGCGCGGCGAAGTCCTGCCCATTGGCGGTTTGAAAGAAAAACTGCTTGCTGCCGTGCGCGGCGGCATTGCCCGCGCCCTGATACCGGAAGAAAACATCAAGGACTTGACCGAGATTCCGGATAACATCAAGAACATGATCGAGATCATCCCGGTACGCTGGATCGACCAGGTGCTCGAACTGGCGCTCGAACGCAAGCCCGTCCCGCTTGCCGAATCGGAAGAAGTCTCTGTTCCGGCGAGCACGGACGAACCGGCAGTAGGGCCGTCACAGCCCATCCGGGCGCATTGAACATTTTTGGGATGAGACCGGCCCGCTAAGGCTGGTTTCATGTTTATCTGAAGAGGAGGGAAAGCAAGCATGAACAAAACCGAACTGATCGACGCGATTGCCGCACGGGCGGGAGTAACCAAAGCGATGGCGGGCAAGGTGCTCGATGCCACCACGGCTGCCATCATGGCTACGCTCAAAAATGAAGAAGACGTCACCCTCGTGGGTTTCGGAACCTTCTACGTGGGTGAACGCGCTGCACGCACGGGCCGTAATCCACGCACAGGGAAAGCCATCAAGATTGCGGCTGCCAAAACGCCGAGGTTCAGGGCTGGCAAGGGTTTGAAGGAAGCCGTACAATAACGTCCCTTCTTTTCCGGCAAAAACAGCGCCCGTTGTCCTGGCGCGGGTGCTTAGCTCAGTTGGTAGAGCGTCGCCCTTACAAGGCGAATGTCGGCGGTTCGAACCCGTCAGCACCCACCATTTAATCAAGGGCTTAGTGAGTAATCGCTAAGCCCTTTCCCTTTTAGATCGTGGTGATGTGGTAGTGATGGATCCTGTTCAGGGCGGAAGCGCACATGGTCACATGACTATATATGGGTAGAGCTTGCGAAACCCAATATTTGCCACGAATCAGGATTGCGATGGATTTTGCTCCGTGCACCTCAACTTACGAGACCTTCATGCTGGGGGTGGGGCTTGTGGACACCGCCGCAAGCAAATCACGGGGTCAACACTCCTTGTTTTCCTTCACGTTCCAATTCCCGCACACTTCCGCCCCCAAATCGCCCGTCGTTTTCTGCTCCTTGATTGCGACGTCGATCCTGGAATAAGCCAAAGACACGCGTTCTGTCGTCTGCCCCCCGGAGGAGCCATCAGGCCCAACATCAACGATGAGTGCGTCGTGCAACGTAATTTTGAGAAATTCCTGTGAGCCCCCGCCTGCCTTACACGCGGACAAGACGACGGTGGGGATATGCTTGCCCAGCGCGCAGTATTTGAGAAGGTTGGGCGAAGCGATGTCGATGTAGTGGTAAAACGTCAGGGGGCGGAAATCGGCTTTCCCGACGCCGCCGCCACCGCCTGTAGCCAGCGCGGCAGACTGCGTGACCTTGTAGTTGAAATGGAGCACGTCAATCCACTCCTGGTGTTTGGACTG